>ERZ791871.103-NODE-103-length-118842-cov-4.817775_pt1 | contig 118842 bp, 110 predicted proteins | sample MGYA00510280_ERZ791871 | MGnify/ENA primary metagenome ERZ791871 (study PRJEB30046, sample SAMN00792111) | human gut metagenome | study: EMG produced TPA metagenomics assembly of the A metagenome-wide association study of gut microbiota in type 2...
TAAATGAAGCTAGATGTTTACCAGGGACACTGGAAGCATTAAGGGCGGAAGGGGTGCAAATAGTTATTTTAGATGATCCAGATATATATTCAGAATATGCACCATATGAGTATGTGGATGATATGAAAGAATTTATAGATCGAGTTAATATATTAAATAAAAATTTCACAGCATAATGTGCGTGCTTAAGTGGCCTGAGACCTTATGAAGTCACTAATATCTGTTTTCATGTTGTCCTCCAATCTTCAAAATAATCATAGAAAAAGCAGTTAACTCAAAAGAATTAACTACTCTTTGTCTACGATAATTTGATTCCTATTTGTTTCAAAATTGAGGTAAGTTCTTTTCGCTTTTCTGGGTCTGATGTTCTGACTAAAGTATAGCTAGGCATAGGTGTCTGGTCCGCTTAATAGGTAAATGGCGGTACAGTTGGTGAACCAATTCGATGGGTTTTTAGACTTAGTGTCGGTAATAAGCCCTTATAGGATCGAGATTTAAAAGTGAAGATTCCATTAGAAGTAGGACAATAAATGAAGCTAGATGTTTACCAGGGACACTGGAAGCATTAAGGGCGGAAGGGGTATCCTAATGAAGTGGGAAGAAAATTAAGAAGATTGTATGAAGAAGGTAGAATTCGGAATGAAAAAGAATTTGAGGAATTAAAAAATGTGTTATTTAGTTGCGAAAAATAAGCATGGATGTTATGCATTAAAAACTCAACATGGAAGTCATTTAGTGGAAATGAAAAGAAGAATGAATCAGCAGGTGGCATCAAAGGGAATACAAATAGTAACAATTAGTAGACCTACAGCATATGGAGAATATGCTCCTTATACATTTATTGAGAATGAAGAAGAATTTGAGAAATTAGTTGAAAAAATGAAATAACAAAAAGCTATTGTGGCAATTAAGGTTTCGCAGATATTAGAATCACGATACACTAGCAGTAAAGAAGTGGAAAATATTAAGACCCCAGAGACATTAAGAAATCAGTTTACAAAGTAAAATGATAGACTAATAATAAATCAAACGAAGTGAGGTGAAAATTGTAAATGGAATTATATCATGCAAGTAAACAAATCGTTGAATACCCTGAAGTACGAAAAGCAAAATATACAAAAGACTTTTCATGGGGATTTTATTGTACAAATAATATACAGCAAGCGATAAGATGGGCGAATAGAGGAGCTGGAGATCCAGTTATTAATTATTATGAGTACGAACCAAACGATAGTTTGAAAATATTAAAATTTCCAGAGATGTCAGATGAGTGGTTAGACTTTATTGCACAATGTAGAAGCGGAAAAACACATAATTATGATATTGTAGAAGGACCTATGGCAGATGATACAGTATGGAATTATGTCAATGATTTTCTTACTGGACGAATTAGTAGGAAACAATTTTGGGTATTAGCGGAATTCAAACATCCAATACACCAGATCAGTTTTCACACTTTGTCAGCACTTGATTGTCTGACATATAAAAAGAGCGAGGTAGTTTATGACAGAAATAGAACGAAATGATTATTTTTATGTTTGTTCATTGATAGAATATATAGCACGGGAAACCAAGAATCACAGAGGATATATTGTCGAATGTATTGGGCAAGAAGGAATTGAACATTTATTGTATGATGCAGAAGTAAATCATTGCTTAAGCTTTGAACAGGTATGTGATGAAGTTGTAGAAGAATATAAGATAAAAGAAGGCAAATTTGACACGATTTCAGAATGCCAATATGATGTGCCGAGTTTCTTAGATATTGGAAAATTATATAGTATTATGATAGAAGATTGTGCGAAAGAAGGGGAAGAGGTACATGAACTTATAAAGATATTTACTTCATTTATCAGCGATGAAATATCAGATTTTAATACTGATTTATATTATCAGAATCCGGATTATATAGAATGTTCATATAAAGAAGGAAAGCTATTGGCTTAGAAAGTTGAAAAGGAGAAATAATAGATGCATCATAACTTAGATACACATCCGATACCAGAAAAGGTTCTTTACATAAACGAGATGGATTTTTTGGAACCAAATTACTATGAGTTAAAAGAACAAATAAAAAAAGCAGCTTCAGGAAAAACAATTGCACAAGGTGGTATTTTGCCAGATGATAATGTAAGAATATATGTACCAATGGATTTAAATGCAGATAAAATCATGTGGAGATTATATAGAATTTACACGGTACTTGATGATCCAGATTATCACAATGAAACTGAATTCAGTACAGCAGTTGGAATTATTGTTACACAACTTGAAATTTATGATCAAGTGTGGGTTGCAAGAGATGCGGCTCACGCTGTTCAAAAAAGTGAAGGTGGGGTATATCATAGCCAGAAGGGGATAGAATTAGCAAAGAAAATAATAGAATACCTAGAAGAAAATGAAGGATGTGCAGAATGTTTTCCTTATGAGACTATTGATAAGTTAAAAGATGAGTTTATATTTTAAAATAAATAGGAATTCGTGATGAATTTATTTAAGATTTCGTACACATTAGTAAATCAGTTTACAAAGCAAAATGATAAATTAATTAGAACAAAACGAAAAATTCTAAACAAAATGCCAATTTTACCGGGTGATTTTTTGAAAAGCACATAATCCAATTTATAATGATGATATCATTTATACACCTGCAGTCACAGTATTTAAAACAGATACTGAACAACCAGAGATCATGGATGCATCTGATTGGTATAATGTAGATGTAATCACATGTGCAGCTCTGAATCTAAGAGTCAAAAATAATTATAATGGCAAGTCATCATATAATAATGCGAAAAAGATGAAAAATGACGAATTATTAAAATTACATGAAAAGCGATTAAAAAGAATTTTGGATACAGCACTTTCAGAAGATGATGAAACGATAATTCTTGGGGCATTTGGATGTGGTGCATTTATGAATGATCCTCAGATTGTTGCTCAGGCAGCAAAAAATGTAATTCGAGAATACTTATATAGTTTCAAAAATATTGAATTTGCGGTGTATTGTTCTCCAAGAGATGATCGAAATTATAGAATTTTTGATAGAGTTTTGAAGAAATAGTGGGCATAGGACATTCTGCCTACGAACATTGATCCCTGGAACATTAAGAAATCAGTTTATAAAATAAATTATATAAATAAGAACAAATTGTTCCAAAAATTTTAAACAAAATAATCATTTAACATAATATTCCTTATAAAAGACATCTAAATAAAAATACAGAAAAATCATTGTAATATTTACAGTGGCTTTTTCATTGTGGTAGAAATCTAATTGTGATAAAATATCATAAAGATGAACTGCATGGAAGTAAGGAGTGAAAGAATATGATGTATCCATATATGACATTAAATGATGATACAGAAATTACGCATTCAGAGATGTATCCAGATGGAAAAGTAAAAGTATATATTGAAACACCAGATGAAACAGGGGGATTTCATGATGCTATTTGTTGGTTACCAGATTATACATGGGAAGTTCACGGTTATTCAGAGTCAGAGATGATGTATTTTAAGCAACTTATTCGAGACAATGCACATTTAATTATAGAATTTTCTCAAGAAGGAGGGATTCTGAATGCCGCAAATATTTAGAGTTGGGCCATATAGTATTTATCATTAAGGTCCATATTACAGAATTGCGGTGGTCGTCTGCGGACAACACCTAAGAGAGTCGGATGCGTCTGGTTCTCTTTTTTTGTTTTATAGGATTAGGGTCTCAACAGAAGATACGGAGTTTCTCAAGGGCTTCTTGCTACAACAATTGAGATTTATGAAAGCGAATCAGCATTTGCAGAAGATGTAATTAAAGCATACGTAGAATTTGTAAATGAGATTTATGCTGCAGGATGTAGAAATCTTCAGTTTGACGATTGCGTATGGGGTGGAATGGTCAATCAAAAGACAGCCGTTGCATTAACAGGAAGAAGTGGAGAGGAGTTAGAAGAGTATAAAAAATTACTGCTAAAACTAAACAATGAAGTAGTTGCTGCTGCTCTAGAAGATTTACTGATCAACACACATGTGTGTAGAGGAAATTATCATTCTACATTCTTTAGTTCAGGTGCTTATGATAGTGTAGCGGAGCTCTTATTTGGAGAAGAAAATGTTAATGCATATTATTTAGAATATGATGATGAACGTTCTGGTGGATTTGCACCACTTGCAAAGGTAACAGGAGATAAAAAGGTTGTTCTTGGACTTGTCACAACGAAAACACCAGAATTAGAAGATAGAGAAAAAGTAATCAACAGAATTCATCAGGCTGCAAAATATATTCCATTAGATCGTTTATATTTAAGTCCACAGTGTGGTTTTGCTTCTTGTGAGATCGGAAATAAATTAACAGAAGAAGAACAGTGGGAAAAATTAAGACTTGTAAAGGAGATTGCAGAGGAAGTCTGGGGATAAGTATAGGTTCCATTATGTTGTATCGTTTTTTCTTTATAAAAAGCAGGTAATCAATTTTCTTTGAGAATGGATTACAAAAGTTAGGAGGATAGCAATAAATGTAAAAGAATCCTGAGTAGTAAAAATTTACTCAGGATTCTTTTACATAAAACTTAAGCTCTTTTTATTGGAACCCGAAATGAAATGATCCGAGGTGTTTCTATTTGTTCAAATTTGATCATATATGCATTTCGATCAGAAAGGATGGATTTAATCCTACCTTGTCCAAAGACATTATGAATGATCTTATCACCAACCTGAAAAGTTTGTTCAGCGACATAACCATCTAAATAGCGATTACTGTAATGAATGTAATTTTTGGTTTCTGCGATCAGAGTATCTTCTGGTTTTTTAACGTATTCTAAAAATTTTTGATCGATATCTAAAATAAATCTAGATGGGTAACGGGTTGATCCATCAAAATTTTTTCCGTGCGATTCACTTAAAAATAAACTTTTCATGGCACGTGACATTGCAACAAATGCAAGACGACGTTCCTCTTCCATTCCCTCAATTGTAGAGGTTTTCTTGGAAGGAAAAATTCCTTCATTTAATGCACATAGGAATACGTGTGGGAATTCCAATCCTTTTGCAGCATGAACGGTCATCAATTTTACTTTGTCAGAATCATCAGTAACGTCACTATTCGTAAATAGGGCAATATGATCAAGATAATCAGGTAGCAGAGCTTCCTCGCCACAAGATATTTCATAATCATAAACAGCTTGTTTTAATTCAGCCAGGTTATCAAGACGTTCCTGATTTCCAGTAGTTCGAAGCATTTCTTCATAACCACTTCGATCCAAAATATCAGATAAAACTTCAGAAATTGTTCGTTGCTCATAAGTCACTGAAAAAACATCGATCAATGAGATAAAATCTTTTGCATCTGTTCCTTTAAAAATTGGATCTTCCACACATTCTTTTAATGCCTCATAAAAAGAACAGTGATGAGCATTTACATATGCCTGAAGAAATTCCATTCGTTTTTTACCGATATTTCGTTTTGGAACATTCACGATCCTTAAAAAAGAGAGATCATCTTTGTATGTGATCATACGCAGATAAGACAGTGCATCTTTTACTTCCATTCGCTCAAAAAATTGAATTCCACTATAGATGCTATATGGGATTTTCTTTTTTAACAATGTTTCTTCCAAGGTTCGGGTAACGTAATGAGCACGATAAAGAATCGTGATATCCTTATATGAGATATCTTTTTTATGTAATTTTATGATCTGATCTGCGATCCAATCAGCTTCCTCTTCTGAAGTATCTCCGTGATAATAAAGCACTGAATTTTTGCTATGACACATTGGCAGCAGATCCTTTTTCATACGATTCTTATTCTTATCGATCAGTGAATTGCATACCGATAAGATCTGAGGAGTAGAACGATAATTTTCATTCATCATGATCGTTTTAACATCAGGGAAAGCTTTGTCAAAATTAAGGAGATAGTTGATATCTGCACCACGCCAGGAATAGATCGTCTGATCTGGGTCTCCTACAATAAAGAGGTTTTTATGATATCCGCATAAGACTTTCATTAATTGATATTGAATCTTATCAATATCCTGGAACTCATCGATCATGATGTATTCCAGACGTTTCTGCCATTTTAAACGGATCTCTTTATTCTTTTCAAAAATATAAAGAGAAAATTTCAAAAGATCGTTGTAATCGAGACCAAAACATTTCTTCTCCTGATATAAATATCCATAAAAAATGATATCATTCACATCGGTAGCCCCCAAATATTTTTGCCGTAATGTATCAAGGGACATTGTGATTAGATCAAGATAATAATTAGGATATCGTTCTAATTTATACATCTCGATCATATTTCTTGCCTTTGAAAATGTCTTATGACGAAGTGTAAGTCCGCGTTCCTCATAAATGATCTTTAACATAGAATCAATATCTTGATTGTCTAAAACAAGAAAATTCTTTGGATATTGTACGGCATGGGAGTCTTCCTGTAGAATGGATACACAAAATCCATGGAAGGTATTAATATAACCAGTATCGTTATCAGCAATGAGATTATGAATCCGATGTCTCATTTCGTTAGCAGCTTTGTTTGTGAAAGTAACACAAAGGATATTGCCTGGCAAAATTCCAATTTCGTTAACCAAAAAGGCAAATCTGTGAGATAACGCTCTGGTTTTTCCAGAACCTGCCCCTGCGATCACTCGGATAAAACCTTCTGTAGATGTAACAGCTTCTAGTTGTGCCTGGTTTAATTGGCATAATAATTGATCCAAAATAAAATTCCTCCCGTATATATGTTCGATTAATCCTATTATAACGAAATGACAGCAGAAAGACAAGGCTCTATCAAACGTCATAATTTGAATAGACGTTTGATAGAGCTTTTACATAAAAACCTCTTTCTTTCGCAACTGTTTGCATTAAAAAAAGGAATGGTTATGTAAAAAATTGCACTTGCATTAAAACAGTATTGCAGATAACATAAGGATAGTAATAATGCTTGCATTAGAACACGCAGAAATGAAGAAACTGATAATAAAAGCAAAAAGGAGTCTTCTATGGATTATCAATCATACCTATCTCACAATGTAGCTGTCAACCTAAAAAGAATTCGAACTTCCAAGGGCATGAGTCTTGATGTACTATCAGAACAAACAGGAGTCAGCAAAAGCATGCTAGCTCAGATCGAGAAGGGAACAGCAAATCCATCGTTAGGTGTTTTAGGAAAGATTACAAGCGGATTAAGAATCGAATTCCAAGAATTAATTGATGCTCCGCCAATGGAATCCTGCCTTGTAACACCAGATCAGATGACACCAACAAAAGAAATGATCGGTGAATACAAAGTATGGACATGTTTTCCATATGAAGATAATCACCAATTAGAGATTTACCGCATTGATATCGAACCAGGGGGCAAATATATCAGTGGCAGCCATGGAGAGAAGACAAGAGAATATCTTTCAGTTACAGATGGAGAACTTACGATTGAGTGTGGTGAAGATGTTCAGAAGATCACAAAAGGGGAAATCTATCGATTTGAAACAGATAAAAAACATAATTATAAAAATGAAACACAACAAAAGACAAGTTTTATCTGTGTGTTTGTAGATTATCGGTAAGTATCATACGGAAGTAGTAAGATGATAAAATGATATGTTCAATATAATGGACAGATGTAATATATAATATTTTACAAAAAAATTAAAAAACAATAAAACACTAAGAAAAAATATACAATATAATAATAAAATATATTATAAAAGATAAAAATAAAGAAATTTCAAAAAATAACAAAGATATATTGACAATTCAATCTGCTAGTGTTATTGTATAGTTGTACAAAATAAAGGATAAAAATTAAGCAAGGGCGCTTACCAACAGGATAAGTTTCCCTTGCTTTTCTTTTTATTATTTAAAGTTTATCAATGAAAAAGATAAACAAAATCTGGCCCAGAGAAGTTAAATAACCAATAACATCATGAGGAGGAAGCAGATATGAGATTAAAAGATACAGGATTAACAAGTCAGGATATTAAAGATAAAGTAAACAAATATATGATCGAGACATACGAACGTTTTGATTTCCTTGCAGAGAGAGCAAAAGATATGTATATGTACGATGAAAATGGTGAGGAATATCTCGACTTCTATGCAGGAATTGCAGTAAATAATGCAGGAAGCTGTAATGAAAAAGTTGTAGCAGCAGTTAAAGATCAGGTTGGCGACATCATGCATACATTCAATTATCCATACACAATTCCTCAGGCACTGCTTGCTGAAAAAGTATGTGAAACAATTGGAATGGATAAGATCTTCTATCAGAACTCTGGTACAGAGGCAAATGAAGCAATGATCAAGATGGCTCGTAAATACGGAATCGAAAAATACGGACCAAACCATTATCATATAGTAACAGCGAAGATGGGATTCCATGGAAGAACATTCGGAGCAATGTCAGCAACAGGACAGCCAGGAAATGGATGTCAGGTCGGATTTGGACCAATGACTTATGGATTCTCATACGCACCATATAATAACCTTCAGGCATTTAAAGATGCATGTACAGAAAATACGATCGCGATTATGATCGAGCCAGTACAGGGTGAAGGTGGTGTTCATCCAGCAACACAGGAATTCATGAAAGGATTAAGAGAATTTTGTGATGAAAATGATATGTTACTCTTGATCGATGAAGTTCAGACAGGATGGTGTCGAACAGGTGCAGTAATGTCTTATATGAACTATGGAATCAAACCAGACATCGTATCCATGGCAAAAGGCTTAGGTGGAGGAATGCCGATCGGAGCAATCTGTGCAACAGCAGAAGTTGCTAAAGCATTTACACCAGGATCTCATGGAACAACATTTGGTGGACATCCAGTCAGCTGTGCAGCAGCATTAGCAGAAGTTAATGAACTGATCGATCGCGACTTGGCTGGAAATGCAAAGAAAGTTGGAGATTACTTTGCTGAGAAATTAAAAGGACTTCCTCATGTAAAAGAGGTCAGACACCAGGGATTATTAACAGGTATCGAATTTGATGACACATTAAACGCAGTTGATATTAAACATGCATGTTTTGATCGAAAACTGTTAGTTACAGCCATCGGAAGCAGTGTGATCCGTACAATCCCACCATTGATCGTAACAGAAGAAGAATGTGATAAAGCATTTGCGATCATGAAGGAGGCTGTAGAGTCCTTAGCATAAAATAAAATCTTTGAAAAAAGATCAAAATATCAGGGAGGAATGTAAATGAAACATTTTATCGTAAATATCGGATGTGAATACGGAAGTGGTGGTCCGGACATTGGAAAGATGGTTGCCGAATCACTTGGAATTCCATTTTACGACAGAGATTTAGTAGATCAGGTCGTAGAGAAACTTGGAGTTGACAGGGATCTGGTAGAAAAAGCCGATTCCGGAGAAGAAAATGTCAAATATGAATTTGACACAACCTTTGGACCAAGATATGCGAATCTTACAAACCGTGTTATTTACACACAGTTTGAGGTTATTCATAAATTGGCGGCAAAATCATCTTGTGTCATTATCGGAAGATGTAGTAACTATATATTAAAAGACAGGGATGACTGCTTAAATATCTTTGTATATGCACCAGAAGAATATAAAGTGAAACATATCATGGAGCAAAAAGGTGTATCACAAAAAGAAGCACAAAAACTTGTAAAATATAATGATGGGATGTTGAAGTCAAGATATGAATATATGACAAGCTCTGATATGAGAGATTGTCGTACCAGACATATGATGATCGATTCTAGTATTCTTGGACTTGAAAAAACAGCAAAATATATCATGCAGTTGATTGATCTGCGATTTGAAAACTAAAATAAAATACATTTACATTCTAACAAAGGCGTTAAGAGATAAGGATCTTTTAGCGCCTTTTTTCTTTCGAAACTTTAAACAGAATGTGAAGCAAGAAAGGAATGATATATAATGGAAAAGAAAAAATCAGAATTTGACAAAGTATTTAGTGCATGGGACATTCTTGTCATTGCATTTGGCGCTATGATCGGTTGGGGATGGGTTGTTTCAACCGGAGACTGGATCGGTCGAGGCGGAGTTTTAGGAGCTGTCATCGGTTTTGCGATCGGTGGTATCATGGTATTCTTTGTAGGACTTACTTATGCAGAACTTACTGCAGCAATGCCACAGTGTGGAGGAGAACATGTATTTAGTTACAAAGCAATGGGACCGGTTGGTTCATTTATCTGTACGTGGGCGATCATTTTAGGATATGTCAGTGTTGTATGTTTTGAAGCATGTGCACTTCCTACAATTATCACTTATATTTATCCTGGATTCTTAAAAGGATATCTGTATACTGTTGCAGGATTTGATATTTATGCATCATGGCTTGCAGTTGCGATGATCGTAGCATTCTTTATCACATTTATCAATATCAAAGGTGCGAAGACAGCTGCAACTTTACAGACAGTTTTAACAGTGATCATCGGTGGAGTTGGAATCCTTCTGATCGTAGCATCTGTAGTCAGTGGAGATGCCAGCAATTTAACACCACAATTATTTGCAGGAGATAGTGCGTCAACTACTATGAAAGCGATCATGAGTGTTGCGGTTATGACACCATTCTTCTTTATTGGATTTGATGTTATCCCACAGGCAGCAGAAGAGATCAATGTGCCGCTTAAAAAAATCGGTATGATCATGATCTTATCTATCGTACTAGCAGTTGCATTTTATGCGCTGATCATCTTAGGTGTTGGTTATGTTATGAGTCCATCTGATATTTCATCTTCACAGGCAGGATCAGGACTTGTTACAGCTGATGCAATGGCAAAAGCATTCCACAGCAGTATCATGTCAAAAGTATTGATCGTCGGTGGTATGTGTGGAATAGTTACAAGTTGGAACTCCTTTTTAATTGGTGGTAGCCGTGCAATGTATTCCATGGCTGAATCTTATATGATTCCAAGAACTTTCCGTAAATTACATAAAACACACAAAACACCAGTGAATGCATTATACTTGATTGGTGGATTATCCATATTAGCTCCATTATTTGGACGTAAAATGTTAGTATGGATCGTCGATGCAGGTAACTTTGGATGCTGTCTTGCATACTGTATGGTTTCCTTATCTTTCATCATCTTAAGAAAGAAAGCACCAGAAATGGCACGTCCATACAAAGTAAAACATTATAAGATTGTTGGTGTACTGGCAGTCTTAATGTCAGGATTTATGGTGGCAATGTATATAATTCCAGGATCAGGGTCAAATCTTGTACCACAGGAATGGGCAATGGCAGGTGGATGGTCTGTTCTTGGAATCATCTTCTTCATTGTATGTAAATTAAAATACAAAGAAAAATTTGGATCTCACATCGATGTTGCCGTTGATGATGAAGATATCACATCAGAAGAAGATCATACATTTGAAGATGCACTTGGAGCTGTTAACACAGCAGAAAATGTAGTAGAAGTACAGCCAGCAATTAACTTTAACTACTTCCTTCCAGTTAATATTGCATTTGGAAGCGGTAAAGTCTTAGAAACAGGAGAGCTTACAAAACCATATGGTAAGAAAGCACTGATTGTAACTGGAAGAAGCAGTGCAAAGAAATCTGGTTTATATGATAAAGTAGCAAACAGTCTGTCTAAAGCAGGAATTGACCATGTACTATTTGATAAAGTTGCACAGAATCCATTAACAACAACGGCGATGGAAGGCGCTGATTTTGCCAAGGCAAATGGATGTGATGTCGTTGTAGCGATCGGTGGCGGAAGCATCATGGACTGTGCAAAAGCAATCGCATTTTTAAGTATCAATGACGGAGATATCAACGATTACATTTATAACAGATTACAAAGTGATAAAGCATTACCATTGATCTTAATTCCTACAACATGTGGAACAGGATCAGAAGGAAATGGATTTGCAGTTCTTACAAATCCGGAAAATGGAGACAAGAAATCCTTACGTTGCAATGCAATCGTTGCAAAAGTATCCATTGTCGATCCAGAATGTATGATGACAATGCCAAAACATGTACTTGCATCTGTCGGATTCGATGCATTATGCCATTGCATGGAAGCATACACATCAAAGATTGCACAGCCCTTTACAGATGCCCTAAGTTTATATGCGATGGAACTGATCGCAGGAAACCTTGTCAAAGTATATAAAGGTGAAGGTGGCAAAGAAGCATGGGAGAAGATCACACTGGCATCAACGATCGGTGGAATGGTCATCAATACAGCAGGTGTCACTCTGGCACATGGAATGGAACATCCAGCCAGTGGACTAAAAGACATTGTCCACGGACAGGGACTTGCAGCATTAACACCAGTGATCGTAGAAGCATCTCATAAAGGAAACCACTTCAAATTTGCTAAGATCGCAAGAATCTTTGGCGGGATTACCGCAGAAGATCTTGCTGGTAAATTAAGAAGTCTGTTAAAGGATATCGAGCTTTCTTGTACATTATCTGATCTTGGATTATCCGAAGGAGATATTCCTTGGATGGCAGAGAACTGTATGAAAGTATCTGCGGCAAGTATTCAGAACAATCCGGTTGTGTTTACACAGGAAGAAATTGCTGAGATATACAGGAAAGCAATGTAGGATAGTTTATTATCTATAGGCTATTGAGTATGTAGAAAAATGAAAATATAAGAAATATGAAAGATATGATATGAAAAGACAGTTTCGTGTCATATCTTTTTTTGTTGATAAAATATAAAAGGATTAGGAAGAAGCATTATTGGATAGACTTCTAAAAGAATAGATGTAGAAATTTACATTTCATGCTATACTAAAAAGGAACAGACCAAATGGAAGAAAGAGGTGAGACAAAATCGTGATTAAGAAGTTTTGTACAACAGGAACATGTATCCCAGAGAAAAATTATATGGTTGATCTCAGTAACAGAATTCAGCTGATCATAAATCAATATATTAAATCAGGACAATATTTTACGATCAATCGAGCCAGACAATACGGAAAGACAACTTTACTTTATCTTTTGGAAAAAGAATTGAGAAAACAAGATTATCTGGTTTTAAGTTTAAGCTTTGAAGCCGCAGATGAATACTTTGAATCTCTGGGAAGTCTTGCCGAAGGACTTTCACTTGATATTGAAGATTGCTTGCGAGAGCAAAATATAGATGAAAAAGTTTTAGAGGAATGGGGCAAACCAATCTCTGAGAGATTTCCTATGAGATCATTAGGAACCAAAATCAGTAATCTATGCAGAAAATGCGGTAAAAAAGTAGTTTTAATGATCGATGAAGTAGATAAAAGTTCAGACAATCAGATTTTCTTATCATTCCTAGGACTTCTAAGAGAAAAATATTTAAAATGCCAGCAAGGAAAAGATGTAACATTTCATTCTGTAATTCTTGCAGGTGTTTATGATATTAAGACATTAAAGTTAAAATTACATCCACAAGAAGAATCCAAATATAATAGTCCATGGAATATCGCAGTTGATTTTAATATTGATATGAGCTTTTCTGTAAATGATATTCAGACAATGATACAAGAATATGAGCAAGAACATCATACAGGTATGGATGTAGAAGAAATTAGTCGGATTTTATATGATTATACTTCAGGATATCCATACTTGGTTTCAAAGATATGCCAGTTGTTAGATGAAAGAGTTTCGGATGCTCAAGCATGGACAAGAGAAGGAATTTTAAGCGCAGTTAAGATGTTGTTAAAAGAATCAAATACATTGTTTGATGATATGACTAAAAAGCTGCTAGATCATCCAAAGTTAAAAGAAATGCTTCAAAACATTTTATTTACAGGGGTTGACTTCCCATTTAAACGAGAAACACCGATTATAGATTTGGGAGTTACGTTTGGCTTCTTAAAGGATAAAAATGGGATTGTAGCAGTATCGAATCGGATTTTTGAAACACAGTTATATGATATGTTTTTATCAGAAACAGCAGTTAATAATCAAATGTATATGAAGGTATCATCTGATCGAAATCAATTTATTGTATCTGGAATGTTGCAAATGCCATTGGTAATGCAAAAGTTTTATGAATATTATGAAGAAATTTATTCAGAAAAAGATCAAAAGTTTATAGAAGAAAATGGTAGGAAATTATTTTTATTATTTTTAAAACCTATTATAAATGGGACAGGAAATTATTATATTGAAGCACGAACGAGAGATAATAAAAGAACAGATATTATCATTGATTATAAAGGAAAACAATTTGTCATTGAATTAAAAATCTGGAGAGGTAATGAATATAACCAAAGAGCCAGACAGCAGATTTTTGAATATCTGGATTATTATCAAAAGGAAGAAGGTTATTTGCTGAGTTTCAATTTCAATAAAAATAAAGAAACAGGAATAAAGAAAATCGAATATAAAGGAAAACATATTATAGAAACAGTTGTATAAATAATAACAGGAAGGGGAAAGATTATGTATAAAATCAGCAATTTCAGTGACAACGACGATGTAAAGATCATCGACAAATCAGGACCGTTTGAAGTCATCGAATACCAGAGAGACTTAAGTGTTATGCCAGAAGATGCTCAGTTAGCATTTTTTTGCAGCCAGATGAATGTAAGAAAACGTCAGCTAAAATGTGAACTATCCAGAGGAAATGTAACGATTCAGTCAGGTGCTATGCAGTGGATGGCAGGAGATGTCTCTGCGACAACAGGAATTAAAGGAGCAGGAGATTTCTTATCTAAGACGATCCGTGGAAAGGTTACAGGAGAATCTGCGATCAAGCCAGAATATATTGGAGATGGAACTCTTGTTTTAGAACCTACATACAAACATATCATTTTACTAGATCTTGACGAATGGGGAAATTCGATCGTATTAGATGACGGATTGTTTTTAGCATGTGAATCTACGTTAAAACAAAAAGCAGTCAGAAGAAAGACATTTTCTTCTGCATTTGCAGGCGGGGAAGGATTCTTTAATCTTGGATTAAAAGGAAGTGGAGTTGTGTGCATAGAATCTGATTGTCCAAGAGAAGAATTAGTCGAGATCACATTAGAAGATGATGTTGTAAAGATTGACGGAAACTTGGCAATCGCATGGAGCGGAAGTCTTGATTTTACGGTAGAACGAGCAGGAAAATCTTTGCTCGGCTCAGCAGCGAGTGGCGAAGGCTTGGTTAATGTATATCGTGGAACAGGAAAAGTATTATTGGCACCAGTTGGGAATCAGGCGATGAAACCTCAACAAGTGATAGAAAAAGAGCCAGTGATCGTCGGTGACGATGACGAATAGAAGAAAAAATAGATAAGGAAATAGCATTTGTTACGAAAAAATAAACAACAGATGCTATTTTTTTGTATGATTAACTCGACAATAAAAAAATGGTGTCGTATAATAAGTAGTGTTACGTTAATCAGTTAAAGCGAAAGAGTAACAAATAATACGAAAGAAGCAGCAGAACAATGAAAATTCTAGTATGTATGAAACAGGTACCGGCAGGTACTAAAGTTGACATTGATCCAGAAACAGGGGCAATGAAGCGTTTATCCGGGGAGACAAGAACGAATCCTTATGATTTATTTGCCCTGGAAGCAGCATTACAATTAAGAGAGAAAGTAGGAGGAAGTGTTACAGTTCTCACCATGGGACCTCCACAGGCTGAGGAGATGATGAGAGATGCGTATACGATGGGAGCAGATGATGCAATTATTTTATCTGACCGCAAGTTTGCAGGAGCAGACGTGCTTGCAACATCTTATGCACTATCTCAGGGAATCACTGCGATCGGAGATATAGATCTTATTATTTGTGGAAAGCAGACAACCGATGGAGATACCGCTCAGGTTGGGCCAGCGATCGCAGAGCATTTAGGAATCCCACATGCAGCATGGGTGTCTGAGATCGTAGATGCAGACAGCGAGTCTATTCAGGTAAAACAGGATTTAGTCAGTGTATCACAGACTTCAAAGATTCCATATCCATGTCTGATTACAGTTGACAAAGACATGTGTGTACCAAGATTACCATCTTATTTACTGCAGAAACAGTCCAAAGACCGTCCAGTGAAGATTATGACATTTGAAGATATGGCAGATCAGAACTTAAGCAAATATGGACTTGTCGGATCACCAACCGCAGTAGAGAAAATGTTTGCACCGCCAGAAGTAGAAAAGCAGGTTTATTTTGACGGAGATGCAAAAGAAAAGACAAAACAATTATTTGACGTATTAGTGAATAAGAAAGTGATTTAGGTGAGATGACATGGAACTAATAAAATTTGATGCAAAACGCTGCAGTCTATGTGGTAAATGCGTGGAAAAATGTCCGTTTGGGGCATTAAGTTTTGAAGATAATGGGATCGTTGTCGGGGACACTTGCCGAATGTGTGGAATGTGTGTCAGACAATGTCCGGAAAAAGCAATCAGCTTTGAGCAGAAAGCAGGATCATTTGATAAAGACAAATGGAAAGATTTTTTGATCTTTGTAGAACAAGAACGTGGAGACATTCATCCGGTTGCATTTGAATTGATCGGTGAAGCAAGAAAGATGGCTTCGAAAGTAAATTTTAAAGTCAAATGCGTGATCGCAGGTGGAGCAGGAACCATTGAGAATGCACATAAACTTCTAGACTATGGAGTTGATCAGGTCTTTGCATATGAGGATGAATTCTTAGAAGGATTCAGAGCAGACTGTTATACAGATGTTGTTGCAGAATGTATCGCAGGACAGAAACCAAGTTCTGTCTTGATTGGGGCAACAGCACTTGGAAGATCATTAGCCCCAAGACTGGCAACAAGATTCCATACAGGATTAACAGCTGATTGTACAACTCTTGATATTAAGTCAAACACAGACATGGTACAGATTCGTCCAGCATTTGGTGGAAATATCATGGCTCAGATTTCTATCACAAAATCAAGACCACAGTTTGCAACCGTAAGATATAGAGTTATGGATGCAGCACAGAAGGTCGACAATGCCAAAGGAGAAGTCGTTGTCTGTCCAGTCAAAGAAGAGATGAAACAATCTCCAATTGAGATCTTAAAATCTGAAGTGATCGAGAAAACAAAGAATATTGAAGATGAAGATGTCTTAGTTGTAGCAGGACGAGGGGTCCGCAATGAAAAAGATGTGGAAATGTGTGAAGAATTAGCCAAAGCTTTAGGTGGACAGTTAGCATTTACAAGACCGATGATCGAGAATGGTTTTGGGGATGTTGCACATCAGGTTGGATTATCTGGAAGAACTGTTCGTCCAAAACTGATCATTACTTGTGGAGTTTCTGGCGCGATTCAGTTTACATCTTGTATGACAGGATCTGAATGTATCGTAGCGATCAACAATAATCCAGAAGCTCAGATTTTCAATGTGGCACACTATTGTATCGTTGATGATCTGTACAAAGTCGTTCCATATCTGACAGAATTAGTAAAACAACAGAAAGGGGACGAATAAGATGCCATATCCATATAAGAAGATGACCCAGGAAGATTTTGATAAGATCATTGAGATCACAGACAACGAACGTGTATGGGTCGGCGATGAGATCGCAAAAGAATATTACAAAGACGAGATGCCGGAATATGGAGTATTTCCACCGGAATTGTACGTGGAAGTATTGAATAAAGAAGAAGTTTCAGAAATCATGAAATATGCTTACGAGCAGAATATTCCAGTTGTTTGCCGTGGGGCTGGAACAGGACTTGCAGGTGGAGCAACTTGTAAATACGGTGGAATCATGTTATCTGTGATGCGTATGAATAAGATTTTTCCAGTGGACCACAAGAACCAGACGATCACGGCACAGCCAGGAGCATTGTTGATTGATATTCAGGCGGCAGCTAAAGAAGAAGGACTATTTTACCCACCAGATCCAGGAGAAAAAACAGCTTCTATCGGTGGAAATGTCATTACCAACGCAGGTGGAATGAAAGCGGTAAGATATGGTCTTACAAGAGACTTTGTCCGTTGTATTGAAGCAGTTATGCCAGATGGTTCCATCATGAATTTCTCATCCAATGTCGTAAAGAATACAACAGGATTTGATGTGAAAGATTTAGTGATTGGTTCTGAGGGAATCTTATGTATTTTGACGGAAGTTACGTTAAAGTTATTGCCTGCACCAACATGTTCAAGTACATTGGTTATGCCATTTAGAAGCTTGGAAGAATGCGCTGATATGGTGCCAAAAGTATTAGATCTGCCATTTGTTCCAACAGCGATTGAATTTTTGGAAAGAGAATTGATCGATATTGTAGAAAGAAGTCTACATAAACTGTTTCCAGTGAAACACGGAGAAGCGGTATTGATCGTTATGTATGATGCATCAAGCAAAGAAGAACTTGATCGTGCAGTAGAAGCAGCTGCAGAAGCGGCATTAGAAAATGGAGCTTTAGATTGTAATATCGCAGGAACGCCAGAACGTGCGGCATCTGTGTGGGAAGTACGAGGAGCAATTCTTGAAGGAATGAAGGCAGATTCCGTTGCACAGGAAGAATGTGATGTTGTTGTTCCAAGATCAGAGATTGCAGAATATGTAAAACAGGCAAAGAAGATTGCATCTGCACATGGAATCCGCGTAGAGCCATGTGGTCATTGCGGAGATGGAAACATTCATACCGAAATGCTTCGTGGACCAGAGATGAGCGATGAGGATTGGAAGAAGGCAACCCATGAATCATTAACAGAATTATATGCATTATCAAAAAAACTTGGTGGACAGTTATCCGGAGAACATGGAATCGGAAACGGACGTCTTGATTTCTTAGAGAAATTTGCGGGACCAAGAATGATTGAACTATACAAGTCTATTAAACGTGCATTTGATGATAAGCTGATCTTGAATCCAGGAAAAATGATCAAGATCGATGAAAACTAGAATATCAGACTACATTAAGAGAAAAGAGAGGACGACAAAATGAGCGGCAAAAAAAGTTTACTAGTTGACAAGAGTAAGATGCCTCTTGCCATGGGAATCGCATTCGTGGCATTTACGACACAGTTCGGAGGTGGATTTGCTTCCGGAGCACAGATTTATCAGTATTTTATCAACTACGGAATCTGGTGTCTGTTAATGCCACTGATTACACAAGGATTATATGCATTATTTTTCTGGTATGGAATGCGTTATGCATACAAACATAAAACATATGATTACAGAAGTTTTTCTGACAGTTTATATGGAAAGACAAGACCGATCATGTCAAATCTATATGAAATCTGTTATCTGATCATGATTGGAACGGCATCCGCTGCAGCATTTGCAACAGGTGGATCAACACTTCAAATGCTATTTGGAATCCCATACTGGGTATGTACATTGATCATAGCAGCATTTATTTTTGTGATTGCACTCTTTGGAACAAGTGTCGTAAGAAAATGTGCATCTACTTTAAGTGTACTGATCTTGATCGGATTAGTTCTTGTATTAGTACCAAACATCATCGTACAGTGGGATGCGATCACAGCAGCAATCTCTAACTTAGTATCAGGAAAGATGCCTGTGATCTCTGGAGAAAGCGGAGCTTTTGGACCAGCCTTATATTCTGCAGTTTTATATTTCTTCTTCCAGTTAGCATCTGTATCTGTTATGTACCAACATATGGAGCCTGTTACAGATAAGAAACAGATCAATAAAGCAGCCATTGAAATTTTTGTATTTAACTTCTTTGCAATGGAATTGTCTATCATTGGATTATTAGCGGTTGCATACGTAGCAGACCTTGTAACAGCAACAGTTCCTATGTTAGTATTAGTACAAAATGGAGTATATTCAGGATTATTAACACCGATCATCTCTGTTTTGATCATCCTTGGATCTATTTCAACAGCAGTAAACATGATCTCTGGAATTGTAACAAGATGTGTCAATGCAGTAGAGCGTCGTATGAGATCTGAGCAGGAAAGACAGAATGGACATTTAGTAAGAAATGCCATTGCAACACTGATCTTTACATTTTTAGCATTTGCGATCGCACAGTTTGGATTGTTGGCTGTTGTAAAACAGGGATATGCGTACCTTGGATATGCAGCATTTATCACATTGTTTATTCCATTTATCATTCATGTGATCGTGACAAAAGGAAAAGAGATTTAAAATTTATTTTTGGGAAAGAATTTATTATGAAAAAGTTAGGGTTAACGATATTTCCAAGAAAGACAAGAAAAATAAGCTAAAAATTAAAAAAAGCAATAAAGTACGAAAATAGGAACTTGCTTTTTAGAGAAACTTGCTATATACTTATTAAGTTATAAAAACAGGGAGCTTGTTAAACAGGCTGAGAGGAAAGTAAAACTTTCGACCTTTGAACCTGATTTGGGTAATGCCAACGTAGGAAACGAAGATGATAAGTCGCGAACATACGGAAAGTTACAAAATCAGTAGCTTTCCGTTTTTTTCGTATGATAAAGGATTCCTATTATGGAAGAATTTACAATGATACGAAACAATGCGGTCAACTGGGAGCACCACTTTTGATCGCAATAGAAAAATAATGCATAAGAGAGAAAAGGAGAGATACTTATGAGAACAGCATTATCAATCGCTGGAAGTGATTCCAGTGGAGGCGCTGGAGTTCAGGCTGACTTAAAGACCATGACAATGAATGGTGTATTTGCAATGAGTGCGATCACAGCACTGACAGCCCAGAATACAACCGGCGTAACAGGAATATTAGAAGCAGATCCAGAATTCTTAAAGAAACAGATCGACGCAGTTTTTGAAGACATCAGACCCGATGCAGTCAAGATCGGGATGGTTTCCTCAAGCGGACTGATCAAAACGATCGCAGAAAGATTACAGCATTATAAAGCGGAGAATATCGTTGTTGACCCAGTGATGGTAGCAACAAGCGGATCACGATTATTAGAAGAAGATGCCGTAGATACATTAAAGAAAGAATTATTACCGATCGCTACGGTAATTACACCGAATATTCCAGAAGCTGAGATTCTTTGTGGAATGGAGATTCACACAGAAGAAGACATGGTAGCGGCTGCAAAAGCGATCTATGAAGATCTTGGATGCGCAGTGTTATTAAAAGGTGGTCATAATATTAACGATGCAAATGACCTTTTATATACAAAAGAAGAAGTTTCCTGGTTTAAAGGAAAAAGAATCAATAATCCAAATACACATGGAACAGGATGCACTCTTTCAAGTGCTATCGCAGCAAATCTTGCCAAAGGTTTTGACCTTAAGATTTCTGTACAGCGTGCAAAAGACTATATTTCAAGAGCATTGGCAGATATGTTAGATCTTGGAGCTGGAAGCGGACCAATGAATCATGCATTTGATTTAAAAGATGAATGGAAAGAGGAGGCATAGACAATGGGCAGCAGAAGAACATCAATTTTTGAAAACGGACTGATCTGGTTTGGAGCCGGAGTGTCCTTGGCAGAAATTTTAACAGGTACATATTTCGCATCCTTAGGATTTTCTACAGGATTATTAGCAATCATCATTGGACATATCATTGGATGTGGTATGATGTTTTTTGCCGGATTTATCGGTGGAAAGACAAGAAAAAGTGCAATGGAAACGGTAAAAATGAGTTTTGGATCAACGGGAGCTTTGTTATTTGCAGTGTTAAATATCCTGCAGTTAGTTGGATGGACAGCGATCATGATCTATGACGGATCATTAGCAGCAGCAGGAATCTTCAATATTGCGAACTGGGTATGGCCAGTCATTATCGGAGGATTGATCATTATCTGGATTCTGGTAGGAATTGAAAATCTAGGAAAGATCAATACGGTTGCAATGGCAGCATTATTTATTTTGACATTAGTTTTAAGCTTTATTATTTTCGGACATGGTTCATTAAAGCCGGTTGCAAATGATGGATTAACTTTCGGAGCAGCTGTAGAACTTGCAGTTGCCATGCCATTATCATGGCTGCCACTGATCAGTGACTACACAAGAGAAGCTAAAGAACCAACGAAAGCAACATGGGCAAGTGTGATCGTTTATGGATTGGTCAGCTGCTGGATGTATGTGATCGGTATGGGAATCTCTATCTTTACAGGAGAATCCGATATCGCACAGATCATGGTAAAAGCAGGACTTGGAATTGCAGGATTATTAATTATCGTATTCTCAACTGTAACAACAACATTCTTAGATGCTTGGTCTGCTGGAATTTCCAGTGAATCCCTATCTAAGAATATCAATGGAAAATGGATTGCAGTCGCGGCAACAGTGATCGGAATGATTGGGGCAATTGTTTATCCGATGGACGATATCACAGATTTCTTATATCTGATCGGATCAGTCTTTGCACCAATGATCGCTGTACAGATCGCAGATTTCTTTATCCTTCATCAGGATTTCTCAAGAAAATCTGTATGTATTCAGAATATGATCGTATGGGTAGTTGGATTTATCGCATATCGCTGGCTGATGGGTGTGGACACGATCCTTGGAAATACACTTCCGGATATGGTGATCACGATCATTTTAAGTGTGATTGTAAGTTTATTGTTTGGGAAGAAGAATGATTAAGACCTTTATAAATTAATCTCATATAATAATAACGTATAATACCTTATAGGAAAAATCTATATCCTATAGGGTATTTTTCTATTTAAAACCTATTGACAATCAAACTCACATTTCTTATAATCATATTATTCCTATTAGAATTATATGAAATATAACAAAGAAGGTGACAGACATGAAAGAGATATTATGCTTCGGAGATTCCAATACATATGGACTGATCCCAGGTACAACAAGAAGATATGACAGAGAAACAAGATGGACAGGAATTTTAGCAGAGAAGCTTTACGATAAAGGATATTGAATTATAGAAGAAGGATTATGTGGAAGAACCAGTGTATTTGACGATGCGACAAGAGATGGAAGAAATGGAGCGAAAGTACTTCCAATGCTCTTAGAGACACATGCACCACTTGACCAGATTGTTTTAATGCTTGGAACCAATGACTGCAAAACATATAACCATGCAAGTGCAGATCGCATCGGAAAAGGAATCGAAAAACTGATCCAGCAGATCAGAAAAGCTGATCCAGCGATCGATATTTTATTAGTATCTCCGATCGAATTAGGAGAAGATGTATGGAAACCAGGATTTGATCTTGAATTTGACCAGCATTCTGTGAAAGTATCCAAGCAATTAAAACAGACTTATTTAAAGATTGCATGGAAGTACGGATGTGATTTCCTTGCAGCAAGTGATGTAGCCAAGCCAAGTAAGGCAGATATGGAACATATGAATGAAAAAGGACATAAAAACCTTGCAAAAGCAATCGAATCATTTCTTGTAGAAAAGGAAAGAAATCATTCAAACAATTATGTAAATGTGGTATGATAAGACAAATGTGGTATTTTATAAAGATTCACATAATAAAAGAAACAAAATGTTCAGAAAGGAATTTTACATATGGAAACGATCAATCCACAGGAATGGAAACAAGACCTGCCAGCATTTAAAGAAAAGACAGACCAGTTTTATGCAGGAGAACTAAGTAAAGCAGATTACAAAGGATTTTCTGGTGGTTACGGAAGTTATGCACAGAAAGATGGAAAAGCAAGTATGATCCGTCTTCGTATGTCAGGTGGCCATTTAACAAAAGATAAATTAAAATTTATCGCAGACAGTATTAAAACATATAATGTAGATAAAGTTCACCTGACGACATGTCAGACGATTCAGTTACATAACTTACAGCCAGAAGCAATTTATGGAATCATGGAAGGTGGATTAGATCATGGTATTGTCACAATGGGTGGAGGTGGAGATTTTCCACGTAATGTAACCGTATCTCCATTGTCAGGTGTTGAAAAAGGAGAATATTTTAACGTTCTTCCATATGCCGAAGCAGCTGGAGAATATTTGATGACATTTATCAAAAAAGAAGTTATGCCAAGAAAATTAAAAGTTGGATTTTCAAACGGGCCAGCTAATGAGACACATGCAACATTCCGTGATCTTGGATTTGTGGCAAGGGAAGATGGAAACTTTGATGTTTACAGTGCTGGAGGACTTGGTAACAATGCGAGATTTGGACTGAAAGTTGCTGAGAATGTACAACCAGAGAAGATTCTTTATTATATTTGTGCAATGAGAGAAACATTCATCGCACATGGAAATTATAAACAACGTGGAAGAGCAAGAACGCGTTATATGCAGGAGACTTTAGGTGAAGAAGGATATATCAAAGCTTTCCATGAGAAATTAGATGAAGTTTTCGCATCCGGACAGGATCTTGATCTTCATGTAGAAATTTCTGAAGTGAAGAAACAGGGAGATGGAAGTAAAGTATCTGGTAAACGAGTGATCGATCAGAAACAGGAAGGATTATATGCAGTTTCTTATCACCCATTCGGTGGCTGTCCAAAACCTGAGAAATTAGGAGAGATCTATGATGTGATTAAAGATATGGATGAAGTGGAAGCAAGAATTTCACCAGATGAGACAATGTACATCATCAATCTGACAGGAGATGAAGCAAAGAAAGTTTTAGATGTGACAGATGATGGTGCAGAAACGTTGTTTGAGACATCTGTATCTTGTATCGGAGCAACGATCTGTCAGGTTGGATTAAGAGATTCTCAAGGATTATTACACAAAGTGATCGAAGCAGAAAGAGAAGCTGGATTAAAGGATGGTTCACTGCCTAAGATTCATATTTCTGGATGTATGTCTTCTTGCGGAACACATCAGATCGGAGAAATCGGATTCCACGGAAGTATGAAAGTAATTGATAAAGTTGCTCATTCTGCATTTGTACTTCATATCAATGGATCTGATCTTCAGGGAAAAGAGAAGATGGGAGAAGAAGTTGGGATCATTTTAGAAGAAGATATTCCACAGTTCTTGGTAAAATTAGGACAGGCAGTTGAGAGTGAAGAACTTGATTTTTTACAGTGGAATTTAAAACATCCAGAAGGAATCAAGGAAATCGCAAAAGAATATATAAAATAGGACACAGAGATAATGGCATATTTTCCAATGTTTGTACAACTAAAGAAGAAAAAATGTCTAGTGATCGGCGGTGGTAAGATCGCACTTCGTAAGATTGAAGTTTTAAAAGATTTTGAAGCAGATATTACCGTGATCGCACCAGAGATGATAATACAGATTCGGCAGATCGATCAGATTTGCCGAATCTTTCGAACGTTTATGGAGAAAGATTTTAATGAGGCAGATTTTGTGATCGCAGCAACCGATGATCAAAAAACAAATCATGAGATCAGCCAGATCTGCAGACGAAAGAAGATTCCTGTCAATGCGGTCGATCAGAAAGAAGATTGCAGCTTTATTTTTCCATCCTATGTAAAAGAAGGAGAAGTTGTCGCTGCATTTTCAAGTGGCGGGCAGAGTCCGTTGATCACACAGTATTTAAAAGAAAAGATCAAACCAGATTTGAATAAAGAATTAGGACAACTCGCACAAATCTTGGGAAGTCTGAGAAAGCTTGCAAAATCATGCATTGCCACAGAACAGGAACGAAAGGCATTTTATAAAGAATTATTACAAATCGGATTAGAGGATATTGATTCATTGGAAGAACAACGAATCAATGAAATCATTCAAAAATATATATCAGAGTGAAATCGAGGAACAGTAAAAATGGAACGTATAAGAAGATTAAGAACAAGCAACTATATGAGAGATATGGTAAGAGAAAATCATGTGAGAATTGACGAATTGATCTATCCAATCTTTGTTACAGAAGGAGAAAATATCAAACATCCTGTAGAATCTATGCCAGGGATTTATCAGTATTCGCTGGATCGTTTATCAGAGGAAATTAACAGGATCAAAGAAGCGGGGATCAAAGCAATTTTAATCTTTGGAATCCCAGATCATAAAGATGAAGTCGGAAGTGGTGCATATGCTGAAGATGGAATTGTGCCAAAGGCGATCCGCCAGATCAAAAAAGAGTATGAAGAACTTTTGATCATTGCGGATGTATGTCTTTGTGAATACACATCTCATGGACACTGTGGTCTTGTGAAAGACGGAGTAATCTTAAATGATGAAACACTTCCGCTTCTTGCAAAGGCATCTGTAAGTTATGCAAAAGCAGGGGCAGATATCATTGCGCCAAGTGATATGATGGATCTTCGAGTGAAAGCTATTCGTGAAGCTTTAGATGAAGCAGGATTTGTATACACACCGATCATGTCTTATAGTGCCAAGTTTGCGTCAGGATACTATGGACCATTTCGTGATGCAGCACATTCTGCACCAGGATTTGGAGATAGAAAAACATACCAGATGGATCCGGCAAATGGACAGGAAGCTCTAAGAGAGATCGGGGAAGACATCGAAGAAGGAGCAGACTTGATCATTGCCAAACCAGCACTTGCTTATATGGATATTATGAAAGAAGCATCTATGAAATACAATATTCCGATCGTTGCATACAATGTAAGCGGAGAATATGCTATGGTAAAAGCAGCTGCGGCCAATGGATGGATCGATGAGAAAAAGATCGTTATGGAAAATATGGTCGGATTAAAACGTGCTGGTGCAAAGATGATCATTACATATCATGCACTTGATGTTGCAAAATGGCTGAAAGAAGAGGAAAGATAAAATGAAAGATACAAGATCAAAAGAATTATATGAACGAGCAAAAGTACATATTCCAGGAGGAGTAAACAGTCCAGTTCGTGCATTCCGTGCGGTAAATCGTACTCCAAGATTCATGGAATCTGCAAAAGGTGATCGTATTATGGATGCCGATGGAAATGAATATATCGATTATGTATGTTCCTGGGGACCTGGAATCTTAGGACATGCTCATCCTCAAGTCATCAAAAAAGTTATGGAATCTTGTGAAAACGGTTTGACTTTCGGAGCGCCAACAGAGAAGGAAGTGATTCTTGCAGAATTGATCAGTGAATTGATTCCGTCTATGGAAGTAAGCCGTCTGGTAAGTTCCGGAACAGAAGCTGTTATGAGTGCGATCCGTGCAGCCAGAGGGTTTACAGGGAGAGATAAGATCGTTAAATTCCGCGGATGCTATCATGGACATTCCGACAGTTTGTTAGTAAAAGCAGGATCGGGAGCACTTACAACATCTGTTCCAGATAGTGCTGGGGTTCCAAAAGATGATACGAAGAATACCTTAGTCGCAGAATACAATGACAAAGATTCTGTACAAAAACTATTTGAAGAAAATAAAGATCAGATTGCAGCAGTGATCGTAGAACCGGTGGCAGCTAATATGGGATTAGTACTTCCAGAAGAAGGATTCCTCGAATTTTTAAGAGAGATCACAAAAGATCGCGGATCATTATTGATCTTTGATGAGGTTATTACAGGTTTTAGGCTATCTCTAGGAGGAGCACAGCAGTATTATAATATCAAGCCAGATATCACAACACTTGGAAAAATCGTTGGTGGAGGAATGCCGATCGGTGCATATGGCGGAAGAAGAGAAATCATGCAAATGATTTCCCCAGATGGGCCAGTTTATCAAGCAGGAACACTGTCAGGAAACCCAGTTGCAACAGCGGCAGGAATTGAGACATTAAATATCTTAAAAAATGATCCGCAGATTTACGAAAGACTAGAGCAAAAAACAAGAAAACTTGCTGATGCAGCAAGAGAAGCAGGAAAAGGACATATTTGTGTTAATCAGATTGGATCTTTAATGAGTGTATTCTTTACAGACCAGAAAGTCAGAGATTTTGAAAGTGCTGTGACATCCAATACAGAACAGTATGCAGATTATTTTGGATATTTACTAGATCGCGGAATTTATATTGCACCATCTCAGTTTGAGACAATGTTTATTTCTAACGCACATACAGAAGAAGATATTGAGAAAACATGTAAACTTGCAGGAGAGGCTCTATGCAGTTTGGATTTCTAGGAATTGATTATAAAAATGCAGATCTTACCATTCGTGATGAAATTTCATTTACGGATCAGAAAAAGCTTGAATTTTTTCATAAAGCGGAGGAAATCGGGGTTGAACAGGTGATGATCTTATCGACCTGTAACCGCAGTGAGATTTATTATTTTTTTGATGATGAACAACAGATCAAAAAAATACAAAATATATACTGTGATATGTTCGATAAAGCAGAGATCGAGCAATATATCAGACATTGCGAAGAAGATAAAGCAGTTTCTTATCTGTTTCAAGTAACCGCAGGATTAGAATCTATGGTACTAGGAGAAGATCAGATTCTTGGACAGGTAAAAGATGCATTGGATTTTTCAAGAACCATGGGATTTAGCAAGAAAGAACTAAATAAAGTCGTAAGAGATGCTATTACTTGTGCAAAAAAGGTAAAAACAACGTTTAGAATAAGTGAGAAACCAGTATCTGTTGGATATATCGGAATCTGTGAATTACAGAAAATATGTGATATCAAAGACAAAATGGTCTTGGTGATCGGAAGCGGAGATACTGCAGTTCTTGCACTTCGTTATCTGCAGGAATATGAAGCAGGCAAGATTTATTTATGCAGCAGAACACTGGCACATGCAGGAAATGTTCAGAAAGAGTTTCAAGAGATTGAGATCATTTCTTACGAACAAAGATATGAGATTATGAAACAATGTGATATTGTGGTATCTGCAACATCAGCACCACATGTGGTTGTAAAACAAGAATATTATACGCCAGAAAAACAAGTTACATTTTTAGATCTTGCAACACCAAGAGATATTGATCCAAAACTTTCAGATGACTCAAAGGTAAATCTGATCAATTTAGATACGATCAAAGAGATTTCTAAAGCAAATCAGTCAGAACGTGAAGAACTTTGCAGACAAAGCAATACGATGATCAGCAAAGCAAAAGAAGAAACGATGCAGTGGCTGTTTCAGGCACCAATGGAAGAAACAATTCGCTCCTTGCAGGAAAAATGTACAGAGATCGTGGAAGATAGTTATTCATATTTATCAAGAAAAATAGATTTTGGAACAAGAGAGCAGAAACTTCTAAAGAAGGTGTTAAATGCATCCTTGCAGCGCATGATCAAAGAACCGATTCAGGAATTAAAACATTTAGAAACAAGACAGGAACAAGCAGATTATAAGAAGATGGTAGAACAGCTTTTTGGGATAGAGACAAAGAAAGGAAAATGACCTATGAAATATATCATCGGATCAAGAGGGTCACGCCTTGCACTGATCCAGACAAAATATGTTCAGGAGAAATTAGCGAAAGCTTATCCAGAACACACTTTTGAAATCCAGATCATTAAAACAAAAGGTGATAAGATTCAGAATAAACCATTAGATAAAATCGGTGGGAAAGGTCTGTTTGTCAAAGAAATCGAAGAAAAGATCATTTCTGAAGAAATCCATATGGGTGTTCATAGTATGAAAGATATGCCCTCAACCCCGGCAAAAGGCCTTGTTTTTACAAAGGTATGGAAAAGGGAAGACCCTAGAGATGTATTGATCCTTCGAACAGCGAAACATCTGTCTGAATTACGAGAAGGTGCTGTGATAGCAACAGGAAGCAAAAGAAGAGCATTTCAGTTATTAAAGTTAAGACCAGACCTTCAGATTATAAATATTCGTGGGAATGTTGATACGAGACTTCGAAAAATGGAGGAACAACAATTAGATGGAATCGTTCTTGCGGCAGCAGGTCTTAAAAGACTAGGAATGGAAGATGTGATCACGCAATATCTGGCGCCAGAAGACATGATCTCAGCACCAGCACAGGGTGCTCTGGCTTTGGAAGTAAGAGAAGATCAGAAAGAATTGCAAAAGATGTTGGATGTATTTTGTGATGAAGAAACAATGAACGAAGTATGTGCAGAACGAAATTTCTTAGAACAAATGGGAGGCAGTTGTCATACTCCGGCAGGTGCCAGATGTCAAAAGACAGATCAAGGGTACGAACTATATGCTATGTTTGGAAATGAAGATGGAAGTAAACAGGCATATACGAAAGTTTATGGAACATGCCCTGAGATCTTAGCACAAACGGCAGTAAAAAATATCAAAAAACAGCTGGCAGGAATCGTATATTTAATTGGTGCAGGACCGGGAGATCCAGGACTTATCACAGTCAAAGGAAAAGAAATCTTAAAAAAAGCGGATTGTGTCATTTATGACAGATTGATCCCACAAGAATTATTAGATGAAACAAAAGAAGGATGCGAACATATCTATGTTGGAAAAGAAAATCATCATCATACGATGAAACAAGAACAGATCAATGAATTATTAGCACAAAAAGCATTACAATATGATATCGTAGTGCGTTTAAAAGGTGGGGATCCATTTGTCTTTGGAAGAGGTGGAGAAGAAGCCATATATTTAGCCGATCATGGAATTTATTGTGAAGTTGTTCCAGGAATCAGCTCCTGTATTGCAGCTGCAGAACTTGCAGGGATTCCTGTAACTCATCGAGGAATCTCCAAAGGATTCCGAGTTGTGACAGCACATGATCGAAGAAATCAGTTATCTGATCTTAATTTTGCATCTATGGCAAAGTCTGAAGAAACCTTAGTATTCTTAATGGGGCTTTCGAAACTAGAAGAGATCACAACGAATCTATTAAAAAAGGGAATGGATGCCAATACACCTGTTGCAGTTGTTTCTAGTGCAGCATCTATAAAGCAGCAAACGTGTGAAGCAACATTAAATACGATTCATGAAAAAGTGAAGCAAGAAAAACTTTCATCACCAGCAGTCATTGTTGTAGGAGATGTTGTGAAACTTCAAAAACAGATTCAAAAACAAGAAGATGCGACCTGTCATTTAGTTACCAAAATAGGAAATCAGCCATCAAAATTAGCGCAGATATTAAAAGATCATGGATATAAGATCAAGGAACTTCAGACAGGAGAGATCTCTTATAGATATGGCCGGATCTCCAAAGAGGAATTAGCGAAAGTGACCTATCTTATTTTTACAAGCAGATATGGAATTCATGGTTTTATGAAACAGATGAAATCTTCGAATCTAGATCTTCGGGATCTCTTCGATAAAAAAATGGTCGTTGTAGGTGAAAAGACAAAAGATGTCTTGATGCAATATGGAATTATAGCAGATCTTATGCCAGAAGAAGCTGGAGAGATCAATCTTTCCGAACTTATGAAACAGGAAGTAGATGCAAAGGATGTGGTCTGGTACTGTAAAGGCATATCTGGTGGAGAAAAATTAAAAAAAGCCCTTACACCGATCTGTCAGATAACAGAAAAGATCATGTATGAAAATAATAGAAAGATTTTAAGTGAAATTCCAGAAATGAAAGATATCAGAAGTGTTTCTTTTACCTGTGCATCATCAGCTCGAAGATTTTTTGATCAGATAGGAGAAGAAAAGCAACAATGGATAGAGAATATTCCGTGTATCAGTATTGGAGAAAAGACAACAAAACAGCTTCAAGAAATAGGAGTACAGCATATTTTAGAATCTAAGGATACAACCTATGTATCAATGTTTTATAAAATCAAAGAATCAATGTTATAGAAAAAGAAAGGCAGAATAAGGTTATTATGGGATTTGAATTTCAGATTTTAGACAAACTTCAAACGATCCATACTCCATTATTAGACAGATTTATGGTGGCTGTTACGAAACTGGGAGATGCAGGAATCGTATGGATCATTTTAACAGTCATTTTATTACTGATACCAAAAACAAGAAAATCAGGATTATACATGGCAGTTGCATTAATTGCAGATCTGATCATTTGTAATGTGATCTTAAAACCAATCGTGGCAAGAATAAGACCATATAGCATTAATCAGACAGTTCAGCTGCTGGTCACACCATTGAAAGATTATTCTTTTCCATCGGGACATACTGCAGCATCGTTTGCATCGGTTAGTGCGCTGTATTTTGCGGGAAGAAAGAGAATGGCAGCAGGAGCTTTGATAGTATCTGTTTTAATTGCGTTTTCAAGAATGTATTTATACGTTCATTATCCAACGGACGTTTTAGGAGGTTTGATCATTGGGCTCTTATGTGGATGGATCGCAGATATGATCATCCAAAAAGTTATGGAAAAAAGATCAAGAAAAAGTAGGTGAATTTTGTACTAAATCAGATTCAAGTTGAATAAATTGGAAGAAAAGGCTATAATATGAATTATAAATCGTATATAGAATACAATGTACGTATACAAGAATCTAATAATAATCGCATCAAGAGTTGACATAAAGAGTATATGATCAAGAAGAAGGAGAGTATTATGAAAACAAAAATCGAAGTACAGTTTCAGGAACGCAACATAGATGTAAAAGACACAGAGAAACGTGTTAAAGAAAATTTAAAAGCAGCTGGTGTTAAAATGAACACGATCGCGAACTTAGATATCTATTATCAGCCAGAAGAAGGCGATATCTACTATGTTGCAACAACAAAAGATGGAAAAGAACTCAGCAATGAAGAAGCATTAAAGATTGAAGAATAAACTACATATCTATAAATGCCAAAAAATTAAATTCTAATTATAAAGGTAAAGACCATTTAATAAATATCGCAATGACGAATCTGCAGATAATTTTATTAAGTGGTTTTTATTTTTTTGTTTTGAGGGATACTAGATGAAATATAGGCAGGTAATACGTGCTTGACAAGCAGACAAAGCTTCTATATCCTATTATGAGGAAATGAAAAGAACAGGAGAAAAAGATTGAATGATTTAAATATTAAATGGAAAGATTTTTATAAAAATGTATTTGCACTGGTCGTTCCGATGGCATTGCAGAATCTGATCAACGTTGGAGTAACAGCAGCCGATGTCGTGATGCTTGGAAAAGTTAGTGAAAAGGTATTATCAGGGGCTTCTCTTGCTGGACAGATTCAGTACATTATGGTACTGTTTTTATTTGGATTAACATCGGGGGCAACCGTTCTTACTGCACAATACTGGGGAAAAGGTGACAAGACAGCAATTGAAAAGATCTTGGCATTAGGGATCAGATCAGCAGTGATCGTAACTGCGATATTCACTATTGCAGCATTTACAATTCCAGCATCGTTGATGAGAATTTTTACAAATGATCCACAGGTGATCGCAGAAGGAGTCAAGTATTTAAGGATCGTTGCATGTTCATATATTATCATGGGAATTACCAATGTATATTTATATGTCATGCGAAGCATTGAACGAGTGATCGTGGCAACAGTTATTTATCTAGTATCATTTTTATGCAATGTGGTCTTTAATGCAATCTTTATTTTTGGATTATTTGGATTCCCAGCTCTTGGAATCCGTGGAGCAGCGATTGCAACATTGATCGCAAGGATTATGGAACTTGTTCTTGTCTGTGGTTATGCAAAAATATATAATAAAGATGTAAAATTCAGAGTTCACTATTTCCTTCATCAGGATAAACTGTTAGTGAGAGACTTCTTAGTCTATTCCCTACCAGTTGTTTTAAATGAGGTAATGTGGGGGCTTGGAACATCAGCCAATACAGCAGTTCTTGGACATATGGGAAGTTCTGCAGTTGCAGCCAATTCTGTTGCACAGGTGGCGAGACAGTTGGCAACGGTTGTGTCTTTTGGGTTATCTAGCGCCACAGCGATCTATCTTGGAAAGACGATCGGTGAGAGAAAATTCGATCATGCAAGAGCCTATGCCAAACGGTTTATCATTTTAAGTGTGGTTATGGGAGTGATCGGAGGAGGATTGATCTTAATTGCATCTCCAGTTGTAATTTCTTTCTTATCCTTAAGTGCAACTGCAAGATACTATCTGAAAATGATGTTTTATGTGATGTCTTATTTTGTGATCGCACAGGCATTTAATACAACAATGGTCGTTGGAATCTTCCGATCTGGCGGCGATACGAAGTTTGGCTTGATCATGGATGTATCAACGATGTGGGGATGTTCGATTTTATTAGGAGCATTGGCTGCATTTGTATTACATTGGAGTGTGCCGGCAGTTTATGTATTATTGATGAGTGATGAATTGATCAAAGTACCGATCACATTGATCAGATATCGTAGTTTCAAGTGGTTAAAAGATGTAACAAGAGATAATGTTTAAGAGAGGTCATGAACATTTACGGGAGGATAAGGTCTATGGAAACAGAAGTGAAATTAACAAAACTCGCCCAGTGTGCAGGATGTGGGGCAAAGGTTGGAGCTGGAACTTTAGCAAAATTATTAGACGGAATTCCAACACGATCAGATGAACGGTTATTAGTTGGTTTTGATAAAAGTGATGATGCGTCTGTCTATAAAATTGATGAAAATACAGCACTTGTTCAGACATTGGATTTCTTCCCGCCGATCGTTGACGATCCAGAAATGTTTGGAGAGATTGCAGCAGTGAATGCGATCAGTGATATTTATGCGATGGGAGCAGATCCAAAGCTTGCCTTAAATATCATGTGTGTCACAAAAGATATGCCAAAAGAAAGTATTCAGGCAATTTTACGAGGCGGTTATAAAAAAGCATATGAAGCAGGAGTGATCATCACAGGTGGACATACGATTCACGATCAAGAGCCAAAATATGGTTTATCTGTTTCTGGATTTGTACATCCTCAAAAATTTTTGACAAACAGCGGGGCAAGACCTGGAGATATTTTAATTTTGACCAAACCGTTAGGAGTTGGAATTTTAACAACATCAGCGAAAGCTGAATTTATCGATCAAAAAGTAATGGATAAGATCTATGATCAGATGAGACAGCTCAATAAATATGCCAGAGATATTATGGTGAAATATGATGTGCACAGTTGTACGGATGTTACTGGATTTGGACTACTTGGACATGGCTATGAGATGGCACAGGGCAGTGATGTAACGATTCATTTTATGACAGAAGAGATTCCATATCACAAAGAAGCTCTTTCTATGGCAGATCTTGGAATGATCCCGGAAGGTGCTTACAGAAATCGTAAATATGCAAGTGAGGGTATTTCAAAAGCGAAAAAAATAAATAGAGCATTGGAAGATATTTTATATGATCCACAGACGTCTGGAGGATTGATGATCGCAGTTAGCGAAAATGATGCAAAAAATTTATTAGAGGATTTACAGAATACGATCCCATGTGCTAAAATAATTGGGTACATAGAAGAAAAAGAAGAAAAATCAATCATATTAGAATAGAAGAACGAACAGACAGGAAGAATTTTAAAACATGGTTTTTCCTGTCTGATTTTAGGCGAGCGTTATTCTTACTTGAGAATAACGATAGGAGAAAGAGATGAAAGATCAATTTCAAAGAACCATTGATTATGCAAGAATATCGATCACGGATCGTTGTAATTTATATTGTACCTATTGCCGTCCTGATCATGAAGAAATGTTGTCACATGGGGAGATTTTAAGATATGAGGAGATCCTAAGAGTATGTAAGATTCTTACAACGCTTGGAATTGACAAATTTAAGATCACAGGTGGCGAACCATTGGTACGAAAAGGTTGTTCAGATTTTATCCGTGAATTAAAGAAAATGGATGGAGTTAACAAAGTTACGTTAACAACCAATGCAATCTTATTATCAAAAGATTTAGTGAAATTAGCAGAGGCAGGAGTGGATGGGATCAATATAAGTCTTGATTTTATGGATCAGGAGAAATATAAAAAGATCACAGGATTCGATGGGTACAAACAGGTCATATCAGTAATTAATAAAGCGACCAATATAGGATTGAATATAAAGGTAAATGTTGTGTTGACAGAACAGACGACGATGGAGGATATTCAAAAATTTATAGAATATATGAAAGATCATAAGATCTGTATACGATTTATTGAACAAATGCCGCTTGGAAATAAGAAGACAACGATAGCATTAACAAGAAATGAGATCAGAAAGAATCTAAAAGATCAAGGGATCAGATTTCACAAAACCGAACAAAGAATGGGAAATGGGCCGGCAGTTTACGAAACAATGGAAGGATATAAGGGAATGATCGGATGGATCGAGGCATTGCATGGAAAATTTTGTGATACATGCAACCGTATTCGTATGACTTCTACCGGTGGGATCAAACCATGTCTTTATTATGAAGAAGCAGGAAATTTAAGAGATCTGTTAAGAAAGGCTGAGACATCAGATGAAGAGATCAAACAGGTTTTAAAAGAAATCATTTATAAAAAACCACAGGCACATCATTTTGAAGAAAAGCCGTCAAACAGCAAGATGTATACAATTGGAGGATAAGATAAATGGGAGAATTTTCACATTTTGACCAGCAAGGAAATGCGGTCATGGTCGATGTGACGGAGAAAAAAGAAACAACAAGAACAGCGATCGCACAAGGAAAGATCAAAGTTAATGATGAGATCTTTGAAAAAGTCAAAGAAGGAAGTATGGCAAAAGGAGATGTTTTAGGAACTGCAAGGATCGCAGGGATCATGGCGGCAAAGAAGACATTTGAACTGATCCCGATGTGCCATCTTCTGATGCTTACAAAGTGTAAAGTTGATTTTGAAATGCTAGAAGAAACCAAAGAGATCAAAGCAGTCTGTCTTGTCAAAACAACAGGGAAAACAGGCGTTGAGATGGAGGCACTGACAGGAGTACAGATTGCTTTATTAACGATTTATGATATGTGCAAGGCGATCGACAAACATATGATTATGTCAGAGATACATTTAGTAGAGAAAACAGGTGGAAAGAGTGGTGATTTTGTATGGAAGGAATCATAAAAGCAGTCTGCATCAGTGAAAAACGAGGAACTGTGAAGAAAAATATCAACGAAGTCAATGTGATCAAAGACTTTGGATTAGAAGGAGATGCCCATGCAGGAAAATGGCATCGTCAGGTTAGTTTTTTGAGCGCGGATATTGTGGATGAATTCAATGAAAAAGGTGCTTCTGTGATCGAGGGTGATTTTGGGGAAAATATTCTTGCTTACGGTATTGATTTTAAGAAACTTCCAGTTGGAACAAAACTGATCTGTAATGATGCAAAGTTTGAGATCACTCAGATTGGAAAAGAATGCCATAGTCATTGTGAGATATATAAACGTGTTGGGGACTGTATCATGCCAAGAGAAGGTATCTTTGCAAAAGTATTAGAAAGCGGAACGATCAGAGTCGGAGATAAGATTGAGGTCATTTACCCAGAGAAAGATATGTCATACATGGCAGCAGTCATGACATTGAGTGATAAAGGCTCCAGGGGAGAACGAGTGGATACAAGTGGTCCAAGAGCAGCAGAAATCTTAAAAGAACATGGATTTAAGATCGTAGAAGAAATCCTTCTTCCGGATGAAGAAGCTCAGATCAAAAAACATCTGATCCGTTTAAGCGACAGCCGGCAGGTTGATTTAATTATTACAACCGGTGGGACAGGGCTTTCTCCAAGAGATCGTACACCAGAAGCAACTTTAGCTGTTGCAGACCGCAATGTGCCGGGAATCTCAGAAGCGATCAGAGCAGGTTCTATGACGATCACAAAACGAGCCATGTTATCAAGAGGTGTCAGTGTAATAAGAAAGAAAACATTGATCATTAATCTTCCTGGAAGCAAAAAGGCAGTGGAAGAGAGCCTTTCTTTTATCATTGATCAGTTGCCACATGGATTAGATACTTTAAGGGAAAACACAGAAGATTGCGGAAGAAACTAAGAGAGGAGATAATGTATGGATATATCACCGATCATCATATCGATGAAAACGGCAACAATCGCGATTTTATTTACCTTTATTTTAGGACTATTAGCAGCAAGATGGATCTTATATCGTAAATCAGACGCAACAAGAATCTTCTGGGATGGGATCTTTACGATGCCATTAGTATTACCACCAACTGTTGCAGGTTTTTTCTTGCTTGTATTTTTCGGATCCTATGGACCAGTAGGAAAATTATTTGAAAATTATCTTGGGATCAAGATTGCATTTTCATGGGGCGCAACGATCCTTGCGGCAGTTGTGATGTCATTTCCGTTGATGTACCGTTCTGCAAGAGGTGCCTTGGAACAGATCGATGAAGATCTGATCTTTGCGGCAAGAACACTTGGAATGAGTGAGTGGAGCATTTTTTTTCGAGTTATGATCCCAAATGCACTGCCAGGGATCATTTCTGGTGGAGTGCTTGCATTTGCCAGAGGACTTGGTGAATTCGGAGCAACAGCAATGATCGCTGGAAATATTCCTGGAAGAACAAGAACTCTGCCACTCGCAGTATACTCTGAAGTTGCAGCGGGAAATATGGATGCAGCATATCAGTATGTACTTGTGATCGTGATCATTTGTTTTGCGATCGTAGCTGCCATGAATATTTACTTGATCATGGAAAAGAAGAAACAGGAAGTGTAAGGAGAGATGTATGAGTCTTGAAGTAAAGATCAAAAAGAAATTAAAAGAATTTACATTAGAGTCAGAACTCAATGTAGAAACAGGTTGTACAGGGCTTATGGGACCTTCTGGAAGTGGAAAAAGCATTACTTTAAAATGTATCGCAGGCGTGGAAACTGCAGATAGTGGGAGAATTATACTAGATGGGAAAATACTTTATGATTCCGAGAAAAAGATCGATCTGCCACCACAAAAACGAAAGATCGGATATTTATTTCAGGGATATGCATTGTTTCCTAATATGACGATTAAAGAGAATATCAAAACAGGACTAAAAGCAAAAAGATTTCCGAAGGATGAAATCGAACAAAAGACAAATGATATGATGAAACGATTTCATATCGAAGAATTAGCAAAAAGATATCCAAGACAGATTTCAGGAGGACAAAAACAGCGAACAGCGTTAGCAAGGATGCTTGTGTGTGAACCGGAAGTCATCTTGATGGATGAGCCATTTTCAGCGTTGGATGAATACTTAAGAGAACAGATGCAAGATGAATTATCTGATATGCTGGCAATGTTGGATAAACCAGCGATACTGGTCAGCCACAGCAGCAAAGAAGTAGAAAATCTATGTGACAAAAAATACCATATTCAAAGAGGTCATATGGAAAAAGTTATATTATAAAACAAGGTAACTATGAAATTTTACATAACATTTTTAAGAAAGCGAAGAAGTTACAAATGAAAAAGAAATTTTTAGCAGTGTTATTAGCAGGAGCTATGGTTCTTGGGGTAACAGCATGTGGAAGCAGTAAGGACAGATCTAAATCCACAACAGAGGCAGCAAAGAAAGAAGAAATAACAACCATTACACTTGCAGCTGCAGCTAGTCTTGAAAAATGCTACACAGAGAAATTAATTCCAATGTTTGAAAAAGAAAATAAAGGAATTAAAGTAGAAGGAAGTTATGATAGTTCAGGAAAATTACAGAGCCAGATTGAAAATGGAATGGCAGCGGATGTATTTATGTCAGCAGCGACCGAACAGATGAACAATCTTGTGAAAGAAAAATACATCAGCAAAGGGGATGTTGTAGAATTATTAGAAAACAAAGTTGTACTGATCGCTCCTAAAAAAGGTGATGCAAAAGTTTCATCCTTTAAAGATATCACAAAAGCTGATACAATAGCATTAGGAGATCCTAAGAGCGTTCCAGCCGGACAGTATGCACAGGAAATCTTTACAAACTTAAAGAACTGGAATGATGTGAAGAAAAAAGCAAGCTTTGGAACAAATGTAACAGAAGTTTTAAATTGGGTAGCAAAAGGAAGTGCTTCTTGCGGTGTTGTATATGCAACAGATGCAGCAAGTAACAAGGATGTAAAAGTTCTTGCAGAAGCACCAGCAGATGCATTAAAAACGCCAGTTATTTATCCAGTTGCAGCATTAAAGAAAAGTAAAAATAAAGATGCAGCTGATAAATTCGTAAAATTCTTACAGAGTGAAAAAGAATTAAAAGTCTTCAAATCTTATGGATTTACAATTAATAAATAAGAAGTAGAAGGTGAAAAACAATGAAATTAGTGGATACAAAAGATGCTGTAGGAACTGTGCTATGTCATGATATCACACAGATCATCAAAGGTGTTACAAAAGACGCAAGATTCAGGAAAGGTCATGTAGTCAAAGAAGAAGATATCCCAGTGTTGTTATCCCTTGGAAAAGATCATTTATACGTCTGGGAAGCCGGAGACGATATGCTTCATGAAAATGATGCAGCAAGGATTCTTTGTGATCTGTGCAAGAATGAAGGAATGAAAGAGTCAGAAGTCAAGGAAGGTAAGATTGAATTATCTGCCGAATATGACGGACTCTTAAAGATCGACAAAGAAAAACTATTTACCGTCAATTCTTTCGGACAGATGATGATCGCGACAAGATCTGGAAATACTCCAGTCAAAGCAGGGGACAAACTAGCAGGTACGAGAATCATTCCACTGGTCATTGAAAAAGATAAGATGCAGGAAGTCAAAGACAGGGTTGGGGATACACCAATCCTGTCTCTTCTGCCTTATAAGAAGAAAAAAGCCGTGATCTTAGCTACAGGAAATGAAGTGTATTATCATAGAATTGAGGATACATTTACTCCAGTTGTAGCAGAAAAGATCAAAGAATACGGTGCAGAAGTGACCAGTACAAAACAGTTGCCAGATGACAATGAACTTTTAACAAAAACAATCTTAGAAGCTATCGAAAATGGGGCAGAAATGGTATTATGTACAGGAGGAATGAGCGTTGATCCAGATGACAAGACACCACTTGCGATCAAGAATACAGGAGCTGATATCATATCTTATGGAGCACCGGTTTTGCCAGGAGCAATGTTTTTACTTGCATATTATAAAAAGGGAGATCAGATAATTCCGATCATGGGACTTCCAGGATGTGTTATGTATTCAAAGAGAACTGTTTTTGATCTTATTCTGCCAAGGATCATGGCAGATGATGAAGTAAGTGCAGAAGAACTGGCACACCTTGGAGAAGGCGGATTATGTCTTGGATGTAAAGTTTGTACTTATCCAAACTGTGGATTCGGAAAAGGATGGTAGACATGAAATCATATTTACCAAAACGTTTTGATTTCAGGGTCAGAGTTTTTATGGAAGAACCAGATTTTGGAAAAGGAGTTGCACAGTTATTATCCTTAACAAGAGAGAAAGGTTCTTTATCTGCTGCATATAAATCCATGGGAATGGCTGCAAGCAAAGCATGGAAGATCTTAAATCGTGCGGAAGCAGACCTTGGAGTCAAATTAGTAGAACGAAAATCCGGCGGGAAGCAAGGAGGAGGTTCACACCTTACACCAGAAGGCGAAGATATTCTGAACCGTTATGAAAACTTCCAGAAAGAAGTTGCTGAAGCAGTAAAACGTTCTTTTATAAAAAACTTTGGAAATTCAGGAGAATCATAAAATATCATGAGAAAAAAAGAATTAAAAACAGTGATTACATTTGAGACAACAACACAGGCGATCGGTATGGAAAGTGCCTGCAAAAAGCATCAGATCGCAGGAAGATTGATCCCAGTACCAAAAGAGATCACAGCAGGATGTGGAATGGCATGGATGACCCCTTTAGAAAATGAAGAATTTGTGGTACAATTTATGTCAGAACATGAAATCATCCCACAAGGGGTATTTCAGGTAGAAATTTAAATTGGAGGTTAAGTATGAAACAGATTGATGAAAGAGGGAATGCTTGTCCGATTCCGGTCGTACACACAAAGAAAGCATTAGAATCAATGGATGGAGAGACAAAATTAGTCGTTCTGGTAGATAATGAACCAGCTGTCCAGAATGTTACAAGATTTGCAGAAGGTAAAAACTGCGAAGTTAAAAGCGAGAAGATCTCAGACAATGAATTTAAGATTGAGATCATGGCAGAGAATTATACACCAGCAGATGAGGAAGAAGAGATTGTCTGTGAACCATCTGCAAAGGATGATTTTATCATCGCTGTATCATCCAACGAGATGGGACAAGGAGAGAAAGCTCTTGGTCAAACATTGATCAAAGCGTTTTTATTTGCAGTAACAAAACAGGATAAACTTCCATCAAAGATATTATTTTATAATTCAGGAGCATATCTTACATGCGAAGATTCTGATTCTTTAGAAGATTTAAAAACATTAGAAGCAGAAGGAGTCGAAATATATACTTGCGGAACATGCTTAAATTTCTATGATATTACAGATAAATTAGCGGTTGGTTCCATCACAAATATGTATGATATCGTAGAAATGATGGAAAAAGCAGGAAAAGTGATCAAACCTTGAGGAATATCTATGAAAGATTTAATCATTGTAAGAGGCGGTGGAGATATCGCCACAGGTACAATTTATAAATTGGTAAAAAGTGGTTTTCATGTGTTGATCTTAGAAATTGCACATCCATCTGCAATTCGTAGAAATGTTGCATTTTCAGAAGCAGTTTATGAAGAAAAGTGGCAGGTTGAGGATATGACCTGCCATCTTGCACATGATATCAAAGAAGCAGAACAGATCATGAAAGCAGGGAATCCGGCATTAATGATCGATCCAAAAGGAGAGATGATCAAACAGTTGCATCCGATCGCAGTTGTTGATGCCATTCTTGCGAAGAAAAATCTTGGTACAACAAGAGATATGGCACCGATCACGATTGCTTTAGGACCTGGATTTACAGCCGGGGAAGATGTCGATGTTGTGATCGAGACGATGCGTGGACACAGGCTTGGAAGGATCATCAAAGAAGGCAGTGCGATCCCGAACACAGGAATTCCAGGAGTGATCAAGGGCTTTGGAAAAGAACGAGTGATCCATTCCCCAGCTAAAGGGATCTTAAGAAATATCTGTCATATCACAGATATGGTAAGCAAAGGCCAGTTATTAGCAAAGATAGAAACGCCAGAAGGCACGATTGTTGATGTACCTGCAAGTATGGATGGATTACTGAGAGGTTTAATTCGTGATGGATATCCGGTGACAAAAGGATTTAAGATCGCAGATATCGATCCGAGAGCTGAAGAATACGATAATTGCTTTACAATTTCAGATAAAGCCAGATGCATTGCAGGTGGTGTTTTGGAAGCATTATTATATTTAAAAAATAATCTTGCTGATCAGCAGGAAGAACCAAATGTTCCTATACATATCCATGAGAAACAAAAGGCAGAAACAATTTATGCAGATTATGCAGCAACGCATATCACGAAACCAGAGTGTGTCAAAGATGCAATTATGAACGCATTAACACTGGGCAACAGCGGAAGAGGTGTCAACAAAAGTTCTCTGGATGCGGCAAGAAAGATTTACGAAGTTCGTACGAAAGTAGATCAGTTTTTTGACGGCTATGGAGCAGAACAAGTTGTATTTACCAGTGGAATTACAGAAAGCTTAAATACAGTGATCAAAGGAAGCTTAAATCATGGTGATCATGTGATCACAACATTTATGGAGCACAACAGCGTTCTTCGTCCATTATATGAGATGGAACAACAAGGAGTTTGCTTAACGATCACCTCACCAGATGTGAGGGATATCAAACAGGCGATCACAAAAGATACCAAGATGATCGTGATGACGCATGCATCTAATGTGACAGGTGAAACGTTTGATATCCAAAGTGTTGGAAAACTTTGTAGAGAAAAAGGAATTTTATTTGTCGTTGATACCGCTCAAAGTGCTGGAGTGATCCCAATTTCTATGAAGGAAAATAATATCGATATATTATGTTTTACCGGACATAAAGGCTTGATGGGGCCGCAGGGAATTGGCGGAATCTGTATTAGAAAAGATGTAGAGATCCGTCCGTTAAAAACAGGTGGAACAGGAATTTTATCATTTTCGAAAACACAGCCAGAAGTGCTGCCACAGGCATTGGAAGCAGGAACATTAAATGGGATTGGAATCGCAGGACTTGGGGCAGCGATTGATTTCATCAATACATATGGAATTGATAAGATCCGTGAACAGGAAATGAATCTTATTGAAATATTTTATAAAAAAATTCGAAAGATCCAAGGAATTAAAATTTACCATGAAAATCAATTAGATCTGACAAAACAAACCGCCATTTGTTCGATCAATCTGGAAGAATATGATTCTGGAAGTGTCAGTGATGAATTAATGGAACGTTTTCAGATACAGACAAGATCAGGTGCTCATTGTGCACCATTGGTACATGAGCATTTCGGTACGATAGATCAGGGAATGGTAAGATTCAGTTTTGGACATGAGACAACAATGGAAGAAATCAACCAGATAATAAATGCAGTTAAGATTCTTGCAGAAGAATAAAGAGGAAAAAGATATGATCATTGCAGTTGCAGGTTCCGGTGGAAAAACAACGAGAGTTCATAAGTTAGCACAGTATTATAGAAGTCTTGGAAAGAAAGTCTTTGTCACAACGACAACTCATATGAAAAAGGAATCCGATACCGTGATCCCTGAAAATATAGAAGATATTCGAAAGCAATTAAATGAAACCGGATATTGTATGGCGGGGATGCCTGCGATGCCAGAAGATGCGTTAGTACAAAAGATCGGACTATTACCAGAAGATTTTTATGAAATTGCAGTAAAAGAAGCAGATATCACGTTGATAGAAGCGGATGGTTCCAGGGGAATGCCAGCAAAGATTCCAGCGGATTATGAACCAGTGATCCCTGAAAATATTGATGAGATTCATATTGTGATTGGAATGTCAGCACTTGGGAAACCAGCCAGCAAGGTTGTTCACAGACTTTCCTTGGCGGATAAGGATTTAGAAATCAAAGAAGATACGATCCTTACACCGCTGCATTTACAAAAATTACTGAAGAAAGGATATCTTGGACCATTGAGAGAGCAATATAAAGATACAAAAATCAAAGTATATCCAGGACAGGCAGACACACTGTATCAAAGAGTGATCGCTCGATTCTTACAGGAAGAAAAAGATGTCGCACAGATCAAGGAAGATTGGTTTAAGATTCAGCCAAAACTAGTTATCTTTGGGGCTGGGCATGTAGCGATCCAATTACTCCGGATTGCGAAATTTTTAGATTTCTACACGATTATGATCGATGACAGAGAGGAATTTGCAGATCCAGAGAAACTATCACAAGCAGATGAAGTTTACTGCAGAGATTTTCATGACATAGAAGATATTTTGCCAGAACAGGATAACGCATTTTATGTGGTTGTCACACGTGGACATGCAAATGACAGATTATGTGCAGAGACGGTATTACGAAGACCATATCTCTATCTTGGAATGATCGGAAGCAAAGGAAAAGTTGCAAAAACCTTCGAGACAATGAAAGAAGAAGGATACAGTGAAGAACAGATCAGTACGATCCATGCACCGATCGGATTAAAGATTGGTGCAAGAACGCCAGAAGAAATTGCGATCAGTATCGCAGCAGAGATGATCGCAATTAAAAATCATGAAACACAAAGTACGATGAGTAAAGAACTTTTTGAGACAAAAGAATCAGGAGTGCTGTGCATTATCACAAAGAAATCCGGTTCATCTCCACGAGGTGTTGGAAGTATGATGCTTGTCACAAAAGATGGAATTATTGGAAGTATCGGTGGAGGAAACTTAGAAAAAACTGTTATGGAAGAAGCACCATCGATGAAAGAGATCACAAGGAAAAAATATGATCTATCGAATGCACAGAGTGCAACACTTGGCATGATCTGTGGTGGTAAAAATGAAATATTATATGTTCCAGTATAGAAAGGCAGAAAAAACAACACAGGAGTAGAAAATGGGAAAATACAATTTTGACGAAGTAATCGACAGACATGGAACAGATTGTTTGAAATACGATTTTGGAATGAAGAGAAAAGGAAGAGATGACCTGCTTCCTCTTTGGGTAGCAGATATGGATTTTCGTCTGCCAGATGAGATTCTTGATGAATTTCACAAAAGAATTGATCATGGGATTTTTGGATATACGGATCCCTTAGATGAATATTTTGATGCAATGAATCATTGGTTTTCAACAAGATACGGATATACGATCGAACCAGAATGGGTAACACTTGGAGCAGGAATCGTTTATGCACTTGGAACAAGTGTCAGAGCATTTACCGAAGAAGGAGATGCCATGATGGTTATGCAGCCAGTGTACTATCCATTCAGTGAAGTTATCAAAAATGATGGAAGGAAACTGGTAAACTGTCAGCTTCGTTATGAAAATGATCATTATTCCATCGATTTTGAAAAAATGGAACAGATGATCAAAGAAGAAAATGTAAAAGCACTGATCTTCTGCAATCCACACAATCCGGTAGGAAGAGTCTGGACAAGAGAAGAAATGGAAAAAGTCGCAGAAATCTGTTTAAAATACAACGTAATCTGGATGGTTGATGAGATGCATTGTGATTTCATTTTTCCAGGACATGAGTTTACAAGCTGTATGAATCTGGATAAAAAATTTCACGAGATCATTGCACTTTACAGCTCTCCAGGAAAGACATTTAATGTTGCAGGATTACAGCCAGCAAATATCATTATTCCGAACAAAGAATTAAGAAAAAAATATCAATGGGCTAATACACAGGCAGCTTACAGTCAGGGAAGCTTAATGGGACAGCTTGCTGTGAAAGTATGTTATACAAAAGGTGCTGACTGGGTGGACGAATTGGTAGAATATATATATGAAAACGTAAAGTATATGAGCCGATATGTAAAAGAGAACTTCCCAAAAGCAAAGATGGTAGAACCAGAAGGGACTTATTTGGTATGGGTTGATTTCTCAGGATATGGATTTGGCAATGCAGAATTAGAACATTTAATGTTAGAAGAAGCAAAATTGTGGCTGGATTCTGGAATCATCTTTGGACCAGAGACAGCACAGTTTGAGCGTTTCAACGTTGCGTGTCCACGAGTGGTGGTTGAGCAGGCACTGACACAGTTAAAAGATGCACTGGATAAGCATCTGGCAGAGAAATAAGACAGATTTGTCTGGATATATATTAAGATTGAGAGGAAAAGAAATGGAGAAACAAAAGAAGAATCTAGGATCAGTGGCCTTTCTTCCACTGATCGTATTTCTAGTATGTTATGTAGGATGTGGAATTACATTTACCTTGATGGGAGCAGATGACCCATTTGGAAAATTCCCACGTCATGTTGCACTTTTGGCAGGATGTGCGGTCGCACTTCTTTTAAACAAAAGTATGGATGTAAAAGATAAATTAAACATTATGACGACAAACATGGGAAATTCCGGAGTTATGATGATCGTTTTGATCTATCTGATGGCAGGGGGTTTTCAGGGAGCAGCAGCGGCAATGGGAGGAAAAGATTCTGTTGTTAATCTATGCCTTCATGTGATTCCAGTAACATTTTTGATTCCAGGCGTATTTTTAATGTGCTGTTTTATCTCTACATCGATAGGAACATCCATGGGAACCATTGCAGCAATGGCACCAATCGCGATCAATGTGGCACAGGGAGCACACTTAAATGTTGCGATCGTTGGAGCAGCAGTGATCGGAGGGTCTTATTTTGGAGATAACCTTTCCATGATTTCTGATACAACGATTTCAGCAGCAGAAGGATGCGGTTCTGAGATGAAAGATAAGTTTAAGATGAACTTCTTTATCGCATTACCGGCTGCAATCGTGGCAATGATCCTTTATTCAGTGGTCGGAGGAACTGGAAGTGGAGTAATTAAGGCAGGAAGTTACAATATTATTGAAGTCCTTCCATATCTTATCGTTCTTGGAGCAGCATTGATGGGGATTAACGTTGCAGTTGTACTTTTTGTAGGAATCCTTTCTGCAGGTATTATTGGACTTTGCGTGGGAAGCTGCGGATTCTTTGACTGGATTCAGGCAATTGGGAATGGTATGAGTGATATGTTTAGTATCAGTATGGTTGCGATCTTGGTATCTGGAATCATTGGTATTGTTCGCGAATATGGCGGAGTTGAATGGCTGGTAGGAGCGATCAGTGGTAAAATCAAGAACAGACGCGGTGCAGAATATGGAATCGGGCTGATGTCAGGAATTCTTTCTGCAGCAATGGTAAATAACACGATCGCTATTATTGTTACTTGTCCGATTGCAAAAGAAATCGGTGAAAAATATAAGATTGCACCAAAGAGACTTGCCAGTCTGGTAGATATTTTTGCCTGCGCATTCATCTCATTGATGCCACATGATGGAGGTATGTTAATGATTACGGCACTCGCAGATGTGTCACCACTTAATGTGTTAAAATATTCATTTTATATGTTTGGATTGATCATTGCTACTTGTGTGACGATACAGTTTGGATTGATGGATGAGAAAAATTAGATTGTAATATACCAGAATTAAGGAAATGAGCGATCGTAGTTCTGTAACAAGAACTGTTTTTTGCAAAATCACGAACTTGCTCATTTTAAAAAAATAGATTGTTTCCCTTAGACCATGGGAAACAATCTATTTTTTTATATTTCTACAAATTTTATTTATTCATAAGCTTTTATTTATTAGGGATCAGTACAATATCTTCCCCAGCTTTTCTTCTCTGATATAACTCAGCAGTTGCTGTAAGTAATACATCAGAAGAAGAGTTTAAGCAAGTTTCAACAGAATCCTGTACTACTCCAATGATGAATCCAACACCAACAACCTGCATGGCAACATCATTTGAGATACCAAATAAAGAACATGCAAGAGGGATCAACAGTAAGGATCCACCAGCAACACCAGAAGCACCACATGCAGAAACAGCAGCTAAGACACTTAAGATGATCGCTGTAGGAATATCAACAGAGATACCCATTGTATGAGCAGCTGCAAGAGTCATAACTGTGATCGTGATCGCAGCACCATCCATGTTGATCGTAGAACCAAGAGGGATAGATACAGAATAGTTATCTTCATTTAATCCCAGTTTCTCGCAAAGAGCCATGTTCATAGGAATGTTTGCAGCAGAACTTCTTGTAAAGAATGCTGTTAAACCACTTTCTTTTAAGCATTTTAAGATCAGTGGATATGGGTTTCTGCGAAGCATACTAAATACGATGATTGGATTTGTTACAAATACTGTAAATAACATACATCCAACTAATAGGGCAAGAAGTTTACCATAATCAGTAAAGATGCTTAATCCGTTTGTAGATACAGTGTTATATACAAGTCCTAGAATACCAAATGGAGCACAATTGATGATCCAGTGTACAGCTTTTGTAACTGCAGCAGAGATATCATGAAGAGCTTTTTTAGTTCCAGGAGTTGCAGCTTTTAATGCAAGTCCAAAAATAACAGCCCATGCAAGGATGCCGATGTAATTTGCTTTTACAAGGGAATCAACAGGGTTTGATACGATATTCATTAATAAGTTCTTTAATACTTCTAACACACCCGTTGGAGGAGCGGCTTCAGATGTAACAGCTTTTCCAAGACGTAATGTGATTGGGAAGAGAAAACTTCCGCAGACTGCGACAACAGCACCAATAAAAGTTGTTAGCATATAAAGGATGATAACAATACGCATATTTTTTGCACCGTTGCTCTTAGAATTTGCTAAAGAAGCAATGACAAGTACAAATACAAGGATTGGGGCTACAGCACGAAGAGCACCAACAAATAAATCTCCAAGTAGAGCAAGCCCTGTTGCTTTTGGAGCAGCTACACCAAGAATAGCACCGATGATCAGACCGATTAAGATTCTTACGATCAGACTTAAGCTATTCCACTTTTGTAATAAGTTTTTCATTTTAAAAATTCCTTCTTTCATTATTTTTTTATTTTTAAGTGATATTTTCATACTTACATCATATTTTCTTAAAAATAAAGAATCAATCTCATCTATTATATTTACTTTTATTCCTTAAGTCAATACAAAATGTCTTTTTTACGGAAATGAATGTCTTTCTAGTGCGGACATACAAAAATCTTTTCACAATGAAATATTGACACTTTACGCATTTGATTTTACAATAAAACATAAGAGTATAGATCATAAGAGAAGATGTACAAAGTCTATACGGAAAGCGGAAAAGGAGAAAATAATGAAACAGGTAATATTAACAGGAGACAGACCAACGGGACGACTGCATGTTGGACATTATGTAGGATCTTTAAAAGAACGAGTGAGACTGCAGAATTCTGGTAAATTCGACGAAATTTATATCATGATCGCTGATGCCCAGGCATTAACAGATAATGCAGAACATCCAGAGAAAGTAAGGCAGAACATTATGCAGGTAGCACTTGATTATCTTGCATGTGGGTTAGATCCAGAGAAAGTCAATATCTTTATTCAGTCTATGGTACCAGAACTTACAGAACTGTCTTTCTACTATATGAACTTAGTTACAGTTGCAAGAGTGCAGCGTAACCCAACAGTAAAAGCAGAGATCAAACAGAAGAATTTTGAAGCAAGCATTCCGGTTGGATTTTTCACATATCCGATCAGTCAGGCAGCAGATATCACTGCATTTAGAGCAACGGTCGTACCAGCAGGAGAAGATCAGATGCCAATGGTAGAGCAGTGCAAAGAGATCGTACACAAGTTTAACTCTGTATATGGAGAGACATTAACAGATCCACAGATCGTACTGCCAGACAATCAGGCATGTTTAAGACTTCCAGGAATCGACGGAAAAGCGAAGATGAGTAAATCTCTTGGAAACTGTATTTACTTATCTGATGAACCACAGGATATCAAGAAGAAAGTAATGTCCATGTTTACAGATCCAAATCATTTAAGGGTTGAAGATCCAGGACAGGTAGAAGGTAATCCAGTATTTATCTACTTAGATGCGTTCTGTAAACCAGAATACTTTGAAGAGTTCTGGCCAGAATACAATAACTTAGATGAATTAAAAGCCCATTATCAGCGTGGAGGACTTGGAGATGTCAAAGTGAAGAAGTTCTTAAACAAAGTACTTCAGGCAGAATTAGAACCAATCCGCGAGAGAAGAAAGATGTGGGAAGCAAAACTTCCAGAAGTTGCAGAAATTCTTCAGCAGGGAACAAAAGCTGCAAGGGCAAAAGCACAGGAAACAATGAAAGATGTGCGTCATGCGATGAGAATCGATTATTTTAATGAAGAAGGATTATTTTAATTTTAGATCATATATTTTTAAAGTAAAGCATGACAAAAGGGTCTGCATATCCGTAGGATAGGCAGGCCCTTTTTTAACTTTATATCATAGGAAATTCCGATGAAATACCACGATAAAATTAAAATACAAAAGAACAAGAAAAGGAGGTAGCAGCTTATAAAGAACAGGATGAAGATGTATTAAGTTATGCTTTATTCCATCAGGTTGCTACAGAGTATTTTAAATATCGCGATGCACAGGAAAAGAAAGTTGATGTTACAGAAGGAAATGAAGAAGCATACCCTGTATAAAATATAGTTTGATAAACTGAAGTTATTGATAGAATATTTAAAAATGGTTATCTGTCTGCGACACGCTCTCGCTCGACTCACACGTAGCTGTACTAAGCTCCTGAATGGTCTTTACGACCATCCACTCGCTAAGTGCAGACGTGTTCCTACGGTCGCCGACAGATAACCATTTTTATAATATTCAATAAATTCAGTGATCGAAACCACTAGTGGGTGTGTATGTTGAAGGTTAAAGCCTAACAATAAAAAGACCGCTCACAAATCTTGTGAGCGGTTGCTTTTCTGAAAAGAGAGGATTAAAAAATATATATGAAAAACTATGTCTTAAGTATATCAAAATCTCATCTTCATTCAATATACAAAGTATGAACAATTCTAAAGAAAGTATAAACAGTTCTAAAATATTTGGGAGTAAGTCTCTAGTTTAGTCTAATTTTATTATTATATTTTTTATGGTATAATATCTTTCATACAAAAAGGAAAACGAGGGAATTATGATGAGAATAAATATTGCAATATGTGATGATGAACAGAAATCTTTACAGATGATTCAGAAAGAATTATATCATATAGCTGACAAGTTAAAGATTGAAATTGAAACTTACGCTTATAAAGAGGGAAAGAAAGTATTAGATTTAATTTACAATGAAAAAGAAGATTTTGATGTTTTATTCCTAGACATTGATATGCCAGATGTTTCAGGACTTGAGGTTGCAAAAAAATTAAGACAGAAACATTTAGATATCATATTAATTTTTATTTCAGCATATGAACAGTATGTGTTTGAATCGATTGAATATAATCCATTTCGATATATTCGAAAAAACAGAATCGAAAAAGAATTAATGCAATGTTTGAAGGCAGCATACCAAAGACTTGAGGAAATGCAGGATTCTTATATGATTGTGAAAACAGGAGAAGCGGAAGTTCGAGTGAAGCATTCAGATATTATGTATTTTGAGACAAGTGCAAGAAAGATAGGAATCCATTTAAAGAATGGAGAGGTATTATTTGTACGAAAAACAATCAAAGAATTATATGAGGAATTAAATGATGAGCATTTTATCAAAATACATAGTGGATGTGTTGCAAACGCTAAATATATTGGGAAATACTCGAATCATGATATTACATTAGATAATGGCGAGCATCTGATCGTAAGCAGAACCAGAATAAAAAGTGTGAAAATAGCATTAATGAATTATTGGGGTAATCAGGTATGACGACATTTTTTTGGATTATAGAATACATCGCAAGTTTCATTGAAATTTTCATGTGTTGTGTTTTTTGTGGGGCTTTTCTAGTAAAAGAGGAATTTGGTGATCGAAAATATCTGGCATTTGCAGGGGCGGCACTTAGTGCATTGTTAATCACAGGATTAAATAAAATAGAGATATTTTCAGTTTTTAATTCTATATTCGTTTTATTTGTAATTATTTTGTTTCAGCTATTTTTATATAAAGCGAAAATAGGATTATGTATTGTACTTCCATTGATTTATGCAGTAATTTTAGCTGCCATTGATTTTGCGGTTTCATATTTTACAGCATTGATCTTACAAGTAGATGCAAACTATTTATTGAATCATCAAAATTTTTCAAGAGTTTTGTGCATCTTGATGTCAAAGTTTCTGTTGATATTAACAGTAGTCACAATACGTAAGTTATTGAGAAAATCAATAATATTTATAAAAAAATATATAGTTATTATGTGTATTTATTCTGCGTTTCTATTAGTTTCACTTCATATTATGGTGGAATTGAATATAAAAAATAGAAGCCCTGAAACAGAATTGTTTCTTGTAATATTTTTTATTACTTCTATATCGATTGAACTTTTGGTGCTTTATTTTATCATAAAAACAGGAGAAAGTTATGAGCAACAGCAGAAAAATGAATTAATCGACATGAAAAATACCATGCTTCAAAAATCGTTAGATGAAACAGAGCAGGCATTTCAATTATGGCGAAGAAGTGTCCATGATTATAAAAATCATGTCATAGCATTACGACAACTTGCAGCAGATGAAAACATGGAAGGCATAAAAGAATACCTGAATTGCGAAAATGAATTAATTCAGAAAAAGATGTTTTACATAAAAACAGGAAATTCTGTTGTGGATGCAATTGTTAATACAAAACAAAGGTTGTCAGAGGAAAAAGGTATCACATTTATAGTAAATGCAGCAATTCCAAAGAAGTGTTGTGTAAGAGAAATAGATATGTCAAATATATTAGGGAATTTGATTGATAATGCCATGGAAGCAAGCCAAGGGGAAGAAGAACCATATATTGATCTGACAATCCGACAGGAGAAAACATTTCTTGTAATTAAGATCATCAATCAATATAGCAGAGATTTTTCTGAAAATTTAAAGACAACAAAGAAGAAGCAGGAGTTTCATGGAATAGGCATCAGAAGTGTAAAAAGCATTGTTACAAAATATGAAGGAGAGTTTTCGATTGATAAAAAAGGCACCGAGGTGGTTGTCAAAATATTGATTCCAAATTAAATAAAGGATATGAGTAAAATGTCGGCTAGATACCGGCATTTTTATTTTGCGCAAAATAATTTAGCGTTCTTTATGAAATAAAGATACAAAATAAACACAAAAACATACAAAATAAACAACATTTTATTTTAAATACAATTTACATGATAATATTTAATTGCGCAGTGGATAAGGCCTTAAAAAGTGCAAAAATGAAAATGGAATTCCATAAATAGTATTAGAGAAAAGGGGGAGAGAAAAGAGGTAATGAATATTATTGAAATAGTACTTAATCAGGTAACTGCTACAACAAAAACACAAAAAACGGCATCAAAATTAATTACAAAAATGACTGTAGAAATTAATTCTACAGGTCAGAAACTAGTAAATACAACAGCAACGAAAAAGAATACAAAAAGCAATGTGATGATAAAGGCTATTAATAATACGAATAAAAAATTAGCAGCTTTTTCTACTCATGAAGCATGTGGAAAAACGAATGTTGTAAAATACAAAGCCGAAATATTTTAAAATAATTTCAAAGTGGGGGCATATAGGGAGTGCTCCCACTTTGTATAAAAAGGAGCATATATGAAACGAATCGGGTGTATATTATTGATTTTAACAATTATATTAACAGGTTGTAAAACAGGAAATAAAAATAAGAATGATAAAGAAAATAAAACAGCCGTAGAAAATAGATTTGAGAAAAAAATGAAAGTAATGAAGATATTATCAAAGAGTCTAGCGGACAGATTTCTTTTGGATATCTTAATGAGAAGAAAGATGTCTATGAGTACAATGGAAAAGATGTAGAAATACCATTTTATCTGGAAAATCAGGGAAATAAAAATGAAAGTGTAGCAACGATAGGATTGTTATTGTTCGTTGATGGAAATATACAGGATTATAGAATAGAAGCAAATGGCAAAATACAAACAATGCAAAAAATCACATTAAAACCAAAAGAAAGAAAAGAGTTTAAACTGATATTTAAGCCAGTATCAGGTAAAAAAGGAGACAAAGTTGGAGTGATTCCAGCAACGATATGGAATCCAGACAGTTTACCAAATGAAAAAAATCCAAGTTGGGGAAATAATCAACAGTTAAGTGCGAATGTTCCATTAGAAATTAAAATGAAAAGTAATGGAACGAATCAATTAAAGGCAACGAAGAAACATGTAAAAGTAAGTGATATACCAGAAGAAATTTTAAACGATTGGAAAAATACATATGTAAGTGATGAATATGATTCTTTAGATACATCTGTAAACTTTGAGATGGAATCAAGTGTCAAGGACAAACAGATTTTATATGGAAAAAATAGAAAGGTTCCAATCACTTTGAAATTGTATGGTGGAGCAAGTGTGAATGAGAAGATTACAATTTTTATCAATAATAAACCAGTAAAAATTGATAAAAAAGATTATATAAAAGTGAAAACTCAAAAAGGGAAAATGATCACAGTTACTGCAAATTTAGATCTTTCAGGATATGACCGGATCAATTCAATTTATGCAATTGTTATGACGAGCGGAGGAGATTATAAAATACAGGATATTTCTAAAACGGACAGTTTACTCTTGATCAATAAGTAAATAGATAAGTAGAGGTAGGAATCAATGAAGAAAATAATTGTTTGTATGATCTGCATTTGTATTGCACTGGCAGGGTGCGGGAAAGAAAAAAGTGTAGTGAAAGAAAAGAAACAAAAAGAAGTTTTACGCTTAACAACAAAAGGAAAAGAATTGGTTTTGAAAAATCTGATGAATTATAAAGTTGTGAATAAATATAAACTAGGTAAAAAACAGTGTACAGGTTCTATCATAGAACTTGATCAAGGATATTGCGTACAAATTTATGAAGCAAACAGGGAATTGAAAAATCAAGTAATTCAGGGTGCTGTGGTAGAAGATACACCAGATGAAAGTGAAATTGTAAAGGCTTCTATAAAACTCTTTGATAAAAAGCTCAAAGAAACAGATACCGTTGATATTACTAGATTGGCAAAAGAAAGAAAAGATGAAGATCTTTTAATGACCAGTTTTACAGTAAGTCCAGATGGTACGAAGATTGCATGGAATACTGGAGAAAACATCTTGTGTTATAACAGAGAAACAAAGAAATTTACAAAATACAACCAGATTACGAAGAAAGATATTACAGCAGAAAATATTATATTTGCAGGAAATGATAAGTTAGCATTTTATGGAACGAAGGGAGAAAGTGAAGAAGATACTTGTTATGGATATTTCGATTTAAAGAATAAAAAAATACATACATTTATTGAGAAAAAATATGAAGCTTTTTCTTTAAATGTAGATAAGAGATATATTTGGATCAATGATGGAGAAAATCCAAATACGAAAACAGCAAGTGGAAAAGTACCAGTCATAGATACCAAGACAGGGAAAAATCATTTGGTTCATCTTGATGGTATTGAGAGTGCAAAAGCAAGGATCACAGAAGATGGAAAATATATGATTGCAGCCAGTCAGACAGATGAAAAAAGTTTCCGTGTAAGGCAATATGATATTAAAAATGAAAAGATTTTGAAGGAAAAGAAATACGATTTTCATAAATCCGTTCATGTCAATGACATTATTTCCATCAATAACGGAAAATCATATGGAATTATTTATAGTACGGATCAAGGAGATAAATTAGAAGAGTTTGAATTGCGATAATCATTGGAGAAAATTATGAAATTATTGTTAGATCATGTAAGTAAAAAATATGGGAACAAATATGCACTAAAAGATTTGAATATAGAATTTAGCGATGGTGTTTATGGCATTTTAGGAGCAAATGGTGCTGGAAAAACGACTTTGATCAGTATCATTACAGGAATTCTGCAGCAAACATCTGGACAGGTAAAACTTGATGGCAGTGATATAAAAGATATGGGAACAAAATATCTGGATAAAATAGGATATCTTCCACAATATCCGCAGTTTTATCCAAACTTTCGGGTTAAAGAATTTCTTATGTATATGTGTAGTATCAAAGACATTCCACAGAAGAAAGCAAAAGAAATCTTGCCAGAGATTATGGAAGAAGTAAATCTTTGTGATCACATGAATAAGAAAATCAAAGAACTATCCGGAGGAATGAGACAAAGACTTGGAATTGCGCAGGCAATCTTAAATGATCCCAAAATTTTGATTTTAGATGAGCCAACTGCAGGACTTGATCCGGGAGAGCGAATCAGATTCCGAAATATTATCTCTAATATAGCCAAAAACAGAATGGTGCTTATTTCTACACATATCGTATCAGATATAGAATATATTGCAAATCAGGTTGTGATTCTACAAGAGGGAAAACTTAACAGGATGGGTACCGTAGAAGGACTGTGCAATGGTATTCAGGGAAGTGTCTGGAAAGTCAATGTAGATGAAATGACTGCAGAAGAATTGATGAAAAATTATTTGACATCCAATATAAAAAGAGTTGATGAAAATGTACTTATGCGGATCATTAGCAAGAACAAACCGATAAAAAATGCCAGAATGTCAGAACCGCAGTTAGAAGATGTGTTTTTAACAGTATTTTGTGAGCAGGCAGGGATATAATATGAAAATTGTATTATTTGAATTTAGGAAAAATATTTTAAGAAAAACGATCATCATACCAATGGTCATTTTGCTGATCGTGAATGTAATGGTAATTTATGCACAGTACCGATTTCAAAATGATCCATTTTCCAGTGAGGTTAATCGGTATCATTCATCTGCTAGAGAATGGGAGTATTATAAAGAATTACATGCACAATTTGATGGTGAAATAACGGAAGAAAAACAGGATAAGATCATCAAGCTTTATGATGATTTAAAAGAAAAAGTAGACAATGGTGATTATCAAAAAGGATATACAAAGAGTGCAGGGACGGGATACATTTTTGGCGATTATTCTCTGATCGAAACAAATTTTTATCAACCGATCAAAAATCTAGTTTCCTATGCTGAAAAAAATAAGAAACTAGTAGATCAAGCAAAGAAAAGTATAAAGATTTATAAAAAAGCAGGCAATCGATATGAACTTAAGAAGAATCAATATATTGTAAAGAAATATCAAGACAGAGTGAACTATGATTTTTATGATACAACAGGATTTCAGAAACTGCTTGATTATAATTTTTCAGATGCGATCCTAATAGTGTTTTTATTTTTATGTGCTTTGCCATTATTTTATCAGGAACGGATCTATGGAATGGAAGATATGATTTTGGCGACTAAAAAAGGCAGAAAAACATATGTTGCTGGGAAGTATATTTCAGTGATAGCAGCAATTATAATGTGTACGATAGTGATTGCGTGTGTGAATTATATTGTATTTTACATAACTTATGGGCTGAAAGGATCTCAAATGCCCATATATGCATTAGAAGAATTTCAATATTCATCATATAATTTGACATTACTGCAGGCATATTTTGCTATACAAGGACTAAAATGTATGGCTCTCATTGTTGTAAGTACATTGTTGTGTCTGATATCCAATATTACAAAAAACACAATGATATCGTTTATCCTATTTATTGGAGTTATAGTATTTGGATTATATTGCAGTGGATATATTTGCAGTGATAATGTACAAAAAGCAGTGATTGCAATTGCCAGTCCATTTTCATTATTCAAAGGTTCTAATATTTTAAAATCGCTGTATGAATTAGATTTATTGGGTAACTTTGAATTAAGGATTAATGTTTGTATTGTAATACAGGTGATTTTTGAAGTGTTGCTGATTTGTATTTCTTACTACAGATATAAACATTCTAGCAACAGAAAGGAAAGCGTCAGGTAGAAAATATGTTGATGCAAGAAATTTATAAATTGTTTACAAAACAGAAAATATGGATATTTATTATGATTCTGCTGACTGTAAGAATGGTATCTGTTTGTATAACTGGGTATGATTCTCATTATATGATCGATGAAAATGAAAAGTATTATAATGAATATCTGAAAAAATATGAGGGAAAGATCACAGATGCGAAACAAAAAGAGATAGAGAAAGAATATAAAAAGATAAATTCATCTAGTAATGAATTATTAGCATCTGAACAGAAAAATAAAGCATTTCAGGTGATTTATGACCAGTTTACATATGAGAAAGAAAAAGGCAGTGGATATATTTTAGAGACTAGAGGATGGCAAAGCATTTTAGAACATGATAGTTTAGATTTTTCCTTAATTATCTGTATTATCATTGTTATGACAGCACTTTGGGGAAATGAATATGAAACACAAATGGACATGATGTTAAGGTCTTGTAAAAAAGGAAAATATCAGACTCCGTTTGCTAAAGTAGTGTTAGGAGGTATTCTTTCGGTCGTATTATCGGCAATATTTCAACTCATTCAGATGATATACCTGGCAGGAAGCGTAGGATTTTCCCACGGGAATTATTCAATCCAGAGTTTGAAATTCTTTCAAAATTTTTCCTATCATATAACACTCAGATCTGCTGTAGTCACGATATTTATCATGAGACTGATTGGGGCAGTTCTGCTTTCTTTTATGATAATGTTAATAAACATATGGATCAAAAGAAAAACAATTAGCATGATCATAAGTATGGCAGCAATTGTACTGACATCGATCATCTTTCGAAGTGGCTCTATGATTTATGAGTTACCTTTACCATTAGGACCATTAAAAGCAGCAGGATATTTGTGGCCTTCTCAATTTGACAGTCAGTATGTTGGAAGTAAATTGATCAAAATCTGTACGTTCAAAGGAATATCTCATAGAAGCTTTATAACAGTTAATGCTATGTTTTTTTGTGAAATAATCATATTAGGTATTTTATGTGTTATCTTTTTTTCAAAATGGAGAATAGAGAAAATTCACATTTATAAAAAGGTGATAGGAATCATGACATTATGTTTCATTGTATCAACTTTATTTACTACAGGATGCAGCAAAAATACGAATTATAGTGAAGTTAAAGTATCTATAAGCAAAGAAGATACGCAGGAAAAGGCAGCATGGAATGGGAAAACGATCGAAATCGATGATGACAATAACAATATCATATATACAGATGAAAATGGAAAAAAAGAAAATCTTATCAGAGATGTATTTCCTTCAAAATTAGCGATTCAAAAGATATTTATATATGAAAATGATTGTTACTATCTTTCTGAAAATGATGAGAGCAATGGCATATGTGTCAGGAAAATTAATCTCAAAAATCTTGATGACACATTAGTGTATGATTCCACGGATGAGAATATTGAAAACTATTTTGGAATGATTCAGAAACAAAAAAAATATGAAGAATATTTTAATGAGGCAGAAGATACAAAATGGTTTTTTGTAGCAGATGGGTATATTTATTGGAAAAAGAAGTATTATATTGCACGAGTCGATATAAAAAGTGGAAAGAAAAAGATAATTGCAGAAGGAGTATCAGACGATAAGATTACATATGCAAATGGAATACTAAGGTATGTCGATGCGGAGGGGAACACAAAAACACTGAAATCGAATTCATAAATCTCTTAGGTTAGATTCCAACCATATAACTTAAAACTATGGCAAACTGATAATTATATATATTTTTAAAAATAGTTTTTTGATGATATACTCTATGTATAACTTAAAAACAAGGCAAACAAAGGAGATACAGCAAGATGAGTAAATTACAAGAGCCATTTCGATATGATTATGTAGGAAGCTTTTTAAGAACAGAAGAATTAAAGAAAGCAACAACACAATATAACGAAAATAAGATCACAAAAGAAGTATATGATAACATAGTAAATGAAGAGATCGCAAAATTAGTAGCAAAACAAAAAGAATTAGGATATCATGTGATCACGGACGGAGAATTCAGAAGAACTTACTGGCATTTAGATTTTATGTGGGGATTTGAAGGGGTAGCACATGAACAGACAGGAAGTGGAGTACAGTTCGATGGAGAATTAGCTTCTTTAGAAGATACTTATCTGGTAGGAAAGATCAAAGCGAAAAAGCATCCATTTGTAGAGTACTTTAAATATTTAAAACAGTTTGAAGATGAAAATACGATTGCAAAATATACAATCCCTGCACCAGCACAGATGTTTCAGCAAATGATCGTTCCAACAAATATTGAAACAACAAGAAAATATTATGCAACTAATGAAGAGTTGATCCAGGATATTGCGGTTGCATATCAGGATGTGATCAAACAGTTCTATGAAGCAGGATGTCGCAACCTTCAATTAGATGATTGTACATGGGGAGCAATCGTAGGAGACGCTGCGAAACAAAGATATAAAGCATTAGGAATTGATCTTGAAGATGTAAAGAAACAGCTTCTTACAGTGAATAACCTTGCATTAGAAGGAAGACCAGAAGACATGGTAATTACATCCCATATCTGTCGTGGAAATTATCATTCTACGTTCTTTACAAGTGGCCCATATGATACAGTTGCAGACTATGTATTTGCAAAAGAAAATGTTGATGCACTTTTCCTTGAATATGATGATGAAAGATCTGGAGGATTTGCACCACTTAAGAAAGTATCAGAAGACAAGAAAGTTGTCCTGGGTCTGATCACAACAAAGAAACCAGATCTTGAAGACAAAGAAAAAGTGATCAACAGAATCAGACAGGCAGCAAAATACATTCCTTTGGAAAGACTATGCCTAAGCCCACAGTGTGGATTTGCTTCTTGTGCGATCGGTAATAAATTAACAGAAGAAGAACAGTGGGAAAAACTAAAATTAGTGAAAGAAATTGCTGAGGAAGTCTGGGGAGAATAAGATTAGATCTTAATACTCCACAGAAACGAGGAATAACCCTTGAGGCGGTGCAGTGATCCCTGCATCGCTTCTTTTTGTACTTTCCAGCGCTTTTGTAATATCCTCTGGTTTTATTTTTCCACATCCAACTTCTACTAAAGTTCCAGTAAGAATCCGGACCATGTTATGAAGGAAGCCATTTCCTGTATAAGTGATCTGGATTTCCTTTTTTGTCTTTTTGATCTCGATGTTATAGATGGTACGGATGGTAGATTTCTTCGTTTTCTTAATTGAAGAAAATCCTTTAAAATCATGCGTTCCGATCAGTAATGATGCAGCTTCTTCCATCTTTTTGATATCCAAAGTTTCCGGGAAATACCAAAGGTATTTACGTTCAAAAACATTCGATACACCAGGAATTGCAATTCTGTAAAGATAAGTTTTCTCTTTCGCATTTAAACGACTGTGAAAACGTTCGGAAGCTTCAGAAACTTCCACAATACCGATATCAGATGGAAGATATTTGGTAAGATAGTTTTTGATCTCATTAACAGACATCATACAGTCTGTATGGAAATTGGCAACCTGACCATAAGCATGAACACCAGCATCGGTACGGCCAGATCCATTGATATTGACATCTTCTCCAGTCATTTTTGATAAAACAGACTCTAATTTTCCTTGAATCGTATTCGCATTGGAATCACCGCCAAGCCTCTGCCAGCCCTGATAGCGGGAACCATCATATTCAATTGTTAATCTGATATTACGTTTCATATATGTATAAATCCTTTCGTTGTAAAGATATGGTTATTGTAAAACAAATTTATTATAACGAATTTCTTAAAAAGTGGCAATAAATAAAAAAGAGAGGCGGTAGTTTACTATATATGGTAAAATTAAGGTAAAACGCGGTGAAGGTAGAGAAAGAAAGGATAGGTTATCATGGAAATCAATCAAATGTTAAAAAGACAAGAACATTTTTTTCAAAGTCAGAAGACAAAGAAATACGAATTTCGAAAGAAAGCATTATTGCGCTTGGAATGTGCGATCAAACAACATGAAGAAGATATGGAACATGCATTATATAAAGATTTAGGGAAATCATCTTTTGAGTCCTATATGGCAGAGATTGGCATGGTAAAAAGTGAACTTTCTTATGCAAAGAAGCATCTAAAAAAATGGATGAAAACAGAGCAGGTAAAAACACCGCTTGCCCAGTTTCCATCCCAAAGTTATAAGATCAAAGAACCACTCGGAAAGGTATTGATTATAGCTCCATGGAATTATCCAATTCTTTTATCCTTACAGCCGCTGATCGGAGCGATCGCAGCAGGAAATTGTTGTGTTTTAAAACCATCTGAACACGCACCACAATGTGCCAGTCTTTTAAAGAAGATGATTGGAGAAGTTTTCCCTTCTCATTACGTTGCTGTGATCAATGGAGGAGTAGAAATCAGTGAAAAACTTCTGGAACAGTCATTTGATCATATTTTCTATACTGGTGGAGAACGAGTTGGAAAGATCGTGATGGAAAAAGCATCGAGACATTTAACACCAGTGACTTTGGAATTAGGTGGAAAAAGTCCATGCATTGTAGAAGAAAGTGCCAATATTAAGTTGGCAGCAAAACGAATTGTTTTTGGAAAATTTTTAAACAGTGGGCAGACCTGTGTTGCGCCAGATTACATTTTCGTAGATAAAAAAGCAGAAAGTGAACTGATCTTCTACTTAAAATACTGGATCAATAAAATGATCGGGGAACATCCTTTGTCGAATAAAGATTATTCATCTATGATAAATCCGAGACATTATCAGCGCATTATGGAATTGATGAAACATGAAAAGATCGTTGAAGGCGGTTATGGAGATATAAGACTTCGAAAGATCGCCCCAACGATACTTGTGAATGTAAAAGAAGAATCCACGGTGATGCAGGAAGAGATTTTTGGTCCATTACTTCCTATAATGACATATGACAAAATAGAAGATGCAGTTTCATATATCAGAGATCATAACAAGCCTTTGGCATTGTATTTATTTACAGAAAATGATAAAGTAGAACAAGATGTACTTTCACAGTTGTCTTTTGGCGGTGGCTGTATCAATGATACGATCATCCACCTTGCAACTCCATATCTAGGATTTGGAGGAGTTGGGAATAGCGGAATGGGGTCTTATCATGGAAAGAAAAGTTTTGATACATTTACACATGAAAAGAGTATCATAAAGAAATCAGATAAGATTGATATTCCAATTCGTTATATGCCATATAACAAAGCTAAAGAACAATTGATGAAATTTTTTCTGAAATTATAAGATAAAGGAGCAACTTTTATGGAATTTACAAATGTATTACCAGGAGTGAAATTGGTAAAACAAGATGAAGCTGGGAATGAGGAAGAACTTTTTGTTTCACAAAATGATCATGTGATCGTAAAGACACTAAATGGAAGAGAGATCAAAGGTATTTTTATGCAGATTGAATTTGCAAGATGTCTCGAAGAAGATGATATTGTACATGTGCATAAAGACAATGGGGAAAATGAAGGAATCCCATTTGACACGATCGATGATATCATTAAGGGTTAAGAAAGAAACAGAGGATGAATTTATATGGAAAATCAGAATCAGAATATCAGTGCAGACAATATTTACAAGCTGAATGGCAGAGTTCCATTATCCAAGGCAATTCCATTTGGTCTGCAGCATGTGCTGGCAATGTTTGTATCCAATCTTGCACCAGTATTGATCGTGTGTAGTGCGGCCTTTGTACATGGAACGAACGATCATTTGACAGGAGCAGAGATCACGCAGTTATTACAATGTGCGATGTTTGTTGCAGGAATTGGTACATGCCTTCAGTTATATCCGATCTGGAAGATCGGATCAAGGCTTCCGATCGTTATGGGAGTCAGCTTTACTTTCCTTGGAAGTCTATTAATGATCTGTACAAATCCAGATCTTGGATATGAAGGAATGGTTGGAGCCGTCATTGCCGGAGGTATTTTTGAAGGAATCGTAGGTTTAAGTGCGAGATACTGGAAACGTTTTTTAACACCCATTGTTTCAGCCTGTGTTGTTATCGCGATCGGACTATCATTACTATCTGTTGGAATGAATTCTTGGGGTGGCGGAGATGGAGCCAAAGATTTTGGAGCATGGTATCATCTTTTTATTGGAGCATTTACATTGATCGTGTGCCTTGCAGCCAGATATATTTTAAAAGGTGTATATAAAAACTTAAATGTATTAGTTGGACTGATCTTAGGATATCTGCTTTCTGTTATCTTTACCGTTGCAGGGATTGCGCCCCTTGTTGATTTTTCTGGAATTTCAAAAACGATCGCTCAGGTTGGAGTTGTAAGTATCCCAAAGCTTGTATTCTTTACAAGTCATAAACCAGTATTTGATCTTGGGGCATTCTTTACGATTGCAATCGTATTCCTTGTATCAGCCGCAGAAACGACAGGTGCTACGACGGCTATTTGCACAGGTGCGATCGGGAGAGACATTGAGATGGAAGAATTACAGGGATCACTGGCAGTTGATGGATTCTCCAGTGCAATTTCCGGATGCTTTGGCTGTCTTCCGTTAACATCGTTTAGCCAGAATGTCGGACTTGTCACAATGACAGGAGTTATCAATCGATTTACAATCTTAATGGGAGCACTGATCTTAATTTTAGCATCATTATTTCCACCACTTGGAGCATTTTTTAACTCTCTTCCACAGGCAGTGCTTGGTGGATGTACGGTTATGATGTTTGGTTCTATCATGTATGAAGGAATCAAGATGTTAAAAGAATGTGAGTTTGATGACCGCACGATGGTAATCGTATCTTTAGCATTTTGTATTGGAGTTGGACTAACACAGACATCAGGGAACTTTTTTGCGGCATTTCCGAAAGAGGTTGGAGATATCTTTAATGGGAATGCGGTTGCGGGCGTATTCGTAGTGTCATTGATACTTAGTTTGGTGTTGCCGAAGAAAACAAAATAAAATTACTATCTTGACAAATATAATAAAACATATATAAGATAGTGCATATGTAATTTTAGCAAATAACTATAAATATGTATCTAAAAAAGGAAATCTGGTAAGACCCTCGCAGAAAATGTTTACATCTTGGGTTCAAGGAATTTCTATATTACGCAATATGTGTGCACATAATTCGAGAATAGAACATTTAAACGCATAAAGTAATCTACGTTGCATAAAATATATATACAGACCTAATCAAGCTTTTATGCTCAACCCGATTAGGCTTTTAGCGAAGTGCCATTATAGGAAGCACTTCGCTTTTTTATAAAAGGAATTAAAGTGTATGATACACGTCACCTTTTAAAGTTTTCCACAAAAACTTTTTATCTTCATAGATCATATACCCATGTTCGGATCCTTCTTTTGGAATAGACACAGATCCTGGATTTAAATATAAAAAGTTATCATATTCTTTCCAGGCTGGGATATGGGTATGGCCAGTCAGCAGAACATCTCCTTTATGTAATTTTGGAGGATTCGCTGGAGAGTTTATGTGCCCGTGGGTTGCGTAGATGGTTTGTCCATCGATGTATAGGATGCAGGATTCGCTTAGGACAGGGAAGTTTAGTACCATCTGGTCGACTTCGGCTTCGCAGTTTCCTCTGACACAGATCAATTGGTCGCTGATAGCGTTTAGCATTTTGATGACTTGTTTTGGTGCGTAATCTTTAGGAAGGTCATTTCTTGGGCCGTGATATAGTAAATCGCCTAAAAGAAGTAGTTTATCAGGGTTTTCTTGTTTGTATGCGTCCATTAATTGCTTACAGTAAAATGCAGACCCGTGAATATCAGATGCGATCATTAATTTCATATGTAAATACCTCGTTTCTGTAAAAGTACGATAAAAATATCTTTGTTTCAGTATACCACAAAATATGTTAAAATGGTCGGGATGATAAATTTGAGATGACAATTTTAGAAAGGTTTAAATAATAAAATGAAACGATTAGTATTAGCAGAAAAGCCTTCGGTTGGGCGTGATATTGCGAGAGTTCTTGGCTGTAAGAAAGAAACGCATAGTTATATTGAAGGAAATGATCATATTGTAACGTGGGCATTAGGGCATTTAGTATCTCTGGCGGATCCTGAGCAGTATGGAAAGGAATACAAAGAGTGGAATATGGATGTCCTTCCAATGATGCCAAAACACTGGAAATTAACAGTGTTAAAGAAGACATCCAAACAATTCCAGACAGTAAAGAAATTACTCCTTCGAAATGATATCAAAGATGTAATCATTGCAACCGATGCAGGAAGAGAAGGAGAATTAGTTGCCAGATGGATCTTACAGATGTCTGGAAATAAGAAACCAATCTACCGTTTGTGGATATCTTCGGTAACAGACAAAGCGATCAAAGATGGTTTTGCACATTTAAAACCGGGAAAAGAATATGATGATCTCTTCCGTGCAGCAAGATCAAGAGCTGAAGCAGACTGGTTAGTCGGGATCAATGCGACAAGAGCTTTGACATGTAAATACAATGCTCAGTTATCTTGTGGGCGTGTGCAGACCCCAACTTTGGCAATGATCATGAACCGAGAGCAGGAAATTAAGAGTTTCAAACCGCAGAAATATTACGGTTACAAGATTTTTGCAACAGGAATGAATTTCACATGGGAGAATCAGAAAGGAAATCAGAGAATTTCTGATAAGAAATGGGCAGAGGAACTTGGTAAGAAATTAAGAGGTCATGATCTTGTGATCACGGAGGTTTCTAAAAAAGAAAAAAAGAACTATGCTCCAGAACTTTATGATCTGACAACTTTGCAGAAAGAAGCGAGTAAACGTTACGGCTTTTCACCAAAACAGACATTAAATATCATGCAGAGTCTTTATGAGCATCACAAAGTATTGACATATCCAAGAACAGATTCCAGATATTTGACCAATGACATGACAGACACATTAAAAGACAGGATCAAAGCATGTCAGAATGGATCATATAAAAAGGCAGCAGCAACGTTATTAAGAAAAGAAATCAAAGCAAGCAGCCGTTTTATCAATGATAAAAAAGTATCTGACCATCATGCGATCATTCCAACAGAGCAGTATGCATCATTGACAAGTTTTAGTTCCGATGAACGAAAAATCTATGATATGGTTGTTGCAAGATTTTTAGCTGTTTTATCAGCACCAGCAATTTCTGAACAACTCTCTGTGAAAGCAAACATAAATGGAGAACTTTTCCGTGCAAAAGCAGAGAATATCAAACAGCTGGGATGGAGAGAACTCTACGAAGAGGAAACTCAAACAAAAGACACGATCAAAGCAGGAAATATCCCAGTCAAAGGAAAAGAATATCCGGTTGGAACGATTTCCATGACAGAAGGAACAACGAATCCACCAGGGCGTTACACAGAAGGAACATTGATCGATCAGATGGATAAAAAAGGACTTGGAACGGTTGCGACAAGAGCCGATATCATTGATAAATTATTTAACAGCTATCTTCTTGAGAAAAAAGGAAATGAAATTCATATCACATCCAAAGGAAAGCAGTTATTAGAACTAGTTCCGGAAGATCTTAAGAAAGCAGAATTAACCGCTGACTGGGAGAAGAAACTGACAGCAATTTCTAAAGGAAAACAAAATGATCAGAAATTTATGAGAGAAATCTCAGACTATACACAGGCATTGATCAATGATATTAAAACATCGGATGGTAAATTTAGACATGATAATGTTACAAGACACCGCTGCCCGGAATGTGGAAAATTTTTATTGGAAGTCAATGGAAAACACGGAAAACGTCTAGTATGTCAGGACCGTATCTGCGGATATAAAAAGACAATCTCAAAAGTCACAAACGCCAGATGTCCCGTATGCCACAAGAAAATGGAGATGGTCGGAGAAGGTGAAGGACAGAAGTTTGTATGTGTTTGCGGGTATAAAGAAAAACTGTCTGCATTTAAACAAAGAAAAGAAAAACAAGGTTCTGGAATGAGTAAAAAAGAAGTGAACCGATATTTGAAAAAACAGCAAAAAGAAGCACAGGCGCCGATCAATAATGCATTTGCGGAGGCTTTTTCGAAGATAAAACTATAAAGTAGCATTATCTTAAAACATAAGATTTCACAGGCTTTCCTACAGGATTATATTCGGATTGCTGGTCATAATATTGAATCAATCCATCCAATTCTTTTGCAACAGTTTTCTGCAATATATCAACAGAGGTGATCTGTGAAAGATATGGAAGGTTATCAAAGTGTTCCCGATATTTTTCATCTCCTCCAGTAAAGAAATGTTCCATTGGGGTTGCGAGCCGTTGTGCGTAGGCGCAATAACGTACTTGATGATGTTCTAAGATGTATTCTTCTTGACGGATTTTGCGTCCAACCAGAAAGTTTACAGGTTCTGTATTGGCTGGGTTGGATGTCATTTTTACAAGCAGAGATTGGAAGAAAGAAGCATCTAAGATATTCTTTAAATGCAGATATTCATAAACCAGATCTTCGATGGCAATGACTTTTGAGGAAAATTCAAAAGGATTCTGGACTAAAATCTGGTTAGCACCAAAAGTTGTTGCAATTCCGTTTTGGAATACAAAGAGCTTTTCTGGATTCCTGTGAACGTCTTCATAAGATTGCCCATTTTCTACTCTGGATGCCTTTGAATCAACGACAGCGACAATGCCGTTTTTTGCTTTGAAAATGCCGGTAAATGACATGATAAAATTCCTCATTTCTGTTAGAATATTCCCGAAGGATCAGGAATCATCGGGAATTTTTAAGATCATTATAGCAAAAAAATCATAAAAAGAATACATTGAACGCAAAACACAGAAATGATATACTATGTTTAATAAAGTCAAAAAGGAGAAAATCAATGATTAGAATTGGTATTATGGGTTATGGTAACCTTGGACGCGGAATTGAATGCGCGATCAAACAGAATGACGATTTGGAGCTTGCAGCTGTATTTACAAGAAGAGATCCAGCGACAGTCAGCATTTTAACAGAAGGTGCAGCTGTATGTAATGTCAAAGATGTAGAAGATTGGAAAGATAAGATTGATGTTTTAATGTTATGTGGAGGAAGTGCAACAGACCTTCCTGTTCAGACACCAGAATATGCCAAATTATTTAACGTGGTAGACAGCTTTGATACACACGCAAGAATTCCAGAACATTTTGCAAATGTCGATAAAGCAGCGAAAGAATATGGACATGTTGGAATCATCTCTGTAGGTTGGGATCCAGGAATGTTCTCTTTAAATAGAATGTATGCAAATGCAATCCTTCCAGAAGGAAAAGACTATACATTCTGGGGAAAAGGAGTCAGCCAGGGACACTCTGATGCGATCCGTCGTGTGGAAGGTGTCAAAGATGGTAAACAGTACACAATTCCTGTAGAAGCAGCTTTAGAAGCAGTTCGTAATGGGGAAAATCCAGAACTTACAACAAGACAGAAGCATACAAGAGAATGCTTTGTAGTACTTGAAGAAGGTGCAGATGCGAAGAAAGTTGAAGAAGAGATCAAGACAATGCCGAACTACTTCTCAGACTATGATACAACTGTACATTTCATCAGTCAGGAAGAATTAGATCGTGACCACAGCAAGATCCCTCATGGTGGATTTGTATTAAGAAGTGGATGTACAGGATGGGAAAAAGAAAACAAACATATCATTGAGTACAGCTTAAAATTAGATTCTAACCCAGAATTTACATCAAGTGTTTTAGTTGCATATGCAAGAGCTGCATATAAGCTTTCCAAAGAAGGACAGAGTGGATGTAAGACTGTATTTGATATCGCACCAGCATATTTAAGTGCGAAATCCGGAGACGAATTAAGAGCTTCTTTGTTATAAAAATATGAAGAATTAATCATTCAATAAAATGATTATAAAATATTTCTAAACTGCCTTGATTTCATGTAGGAGGAACGATATAATCATCTACATGTTACAGAGAAAGAAGGGAGATATTTATGTATCCATACGGTTATGGTTATTATTTTGACCCAACGTATATTTTGATCATCATCGGAGTGATCATCACGATGATCGCATCTTCCAAGATGAATTCAACGTTTCGAAGATATTCAAGAGTCCGTTGTCATTGCGGACTGACGGGTTCTCAGGCTGCTGAACGTATTTTAAACCAGGCAGGAATTTACGATGTTTCGGTAGAACGTGTCAGTGGGAATCTTACAGATCATTATGATCCAAAGAATAAAGTATTAAGATTATCAGATGCAACTTATGGATCTGATTCGATCGCAGCGATCGGTGTTGCAGCCCATGAGTGTGGGCATGCTGTACAGCATCAGCAAGGATATGCACCATTGAAGATCCGTGGGGCTATGGTTCCAGCTGTGAATCTTGGATCCAATCTTTCCTGGTTGTTTATTTTAGGTGGAGTGATCCTTGGAATGAATCAGACATTATTGAATGTTGGAATTTTATTATTTTCATTAGCGGTGATCTTTCAATTAGTAACACTTCCGGTGGAATTTAATGCCTCTTCAAGAGCGTTACGAATTCTTGGAAGTACAGGGATCATGTACGAAGATGAAGTGGGGCAGACAAGGAAGGTTTTATCAGCAGCTGCACTGACATATGTAGCAGGTGCAGCATCAGCACTTCTGAGCTTGCTTCGTCTAATCATTTTATTTGGTGGAAGAGATAACGATTAGAATCATAAGGTTAGGGAAAATCCTGCAATGCAGGATTTTTTCTTTTCAAAGAAAATTATAATATAAGGATTAAGACTATTAAAGAAATAAGAGGAATTATATGGCAGGAAAATTTTACGCAGTAAAAAAAGGAAGAAAACCAGGAATCTATATGTCATGGGATGCATGTAAAGCACAGGTCATGGGATTTCCAAATGCAAGATACAAAGGATTTAAGACAAAGGCAGAAGCAGAAGCGTTCTTAAATCCCGATGCAAATGAATTGATGCAGATTGATGAAGATACATTAGTTGCATATGTTGATGGAAGTTATGATCATTCTCAGAAGAGATTTTCTTATGGTATGGTATTAATGCATGATGGGGTAGAACGTTATTTTGCATATCCTTATGCGGATAAAGAATTAGCAACCATGCGCAACGTAGCAGGCGAGATCAAAGGTTCTGAAGCGGCCATGCGTTTTGCAAAAGAAAATGGCTATAAAAAGCTGGCGATTCATTATGATTATGAAGGGATCCAGAAATGGTGCACAGGAGAATGGGCAGCGAAAAAAGAAGGAACACAGGCGTATCAACGAATTTATGAAGAAATGAAACAGTATGTGCAGATCAAGTTCGTGAAAGTGAAAGGACATTCTAATGATAAATATAATGATTATGCTGATATGTTAGCAAAATCTGCATTGGGAATCGGGGATGGCAGCTTTGAGAAAAAAGAAGATCAAGAATGGATCAAAGTTAGATAATGAGGAATGATATCTTCATAAGTGCCATCTTTTAATAAAAATCCTTTTGGAATGATACCAAGCTGGATAAATCCAAGTTTTTTGTATAGATGTAAAGCTGCCTTATTACTTGCAACAACTGCATTAAACTGAAGGATCTTAAAATCAAATTCAGGAGCGCGTTTTATACAGTCAGTGACCAGGAATTCACCAATCTGTTTTCCTCTGTGAGCAGAAGAAACCGCATAACTTGCATTACAGATATGGCCGCATCTTCCAACATTATTTGGATGTAAAATATAAAGTCCGACAATTTCATTTGTATCAGAATCAACAGCAATTCCGGTATATGTCTGTTCTTCAAAGAAAGCAAGACCACTTTCATGATCTAAGTCATCTAACTGAGGAAAGGCAACACCATCGTCAACAACTTCATTCCAGATCTTGATTGCTGCATCTGTATCATCGGGTTCAAATTTTCGGATTTCAATCATTGTTAGTTACCTCGTTTAATAATTTTATTATTTCAATTTTAGTACATAAAAGTGTTTTTTGCAATAAGGTATCTATTGCAGATGAAAAGAGGGTTCTTGTCATTGTATGAGTGAAGTTTGATGGGGTTATGGAAATGTGCTACACTTTTATGTAAGATGAGAAAATTATATTGTAAATGTCAAAATTGTATGACATGATTCAAAACATATTTATATAGTATTAAGTATATTTTTAATGCATAATGATAGGAGAAGTTATATTGAAAAATAAATTGTTTTCAGGAGAGTCAATAAATATTGAATATAAAGTTGAAATGCCCAAAAAAAGTGAAAAATATATGAAAACAGTAGTAGCTTTTGCAAATGGCAGAGGAGGACGTATTGTTTTTGGTGTTGATGACAAGACATTAAATATCGTTGGTATGAATCCTGATACGATTTTTCAGACAATGGATGCTATTACAAATGCTATTTCAGATAGCTGTGAGCCTAAAATTTATCCAGATGTAACGTTGCAATCAATTGATGACAAGACGATTATAGTAGTAGAGATTCATCCGGGACCGATGCGTCCATATTATATAAAAAACAAAGGACTTGTAGATGGAACCTATGTACGTGTAGCTGGTACATCAAGACATGCGGAAGGATATATGCTGAAAGAATTAATTCTGGAAGGTCAAAATAGATATTTTGATAATGAGCCATGTGAATATCTTGAAATTAATGAAGATGACATAAAAGATTTATGTGACAAAATGAAAAAAATAGCAATTGAAAATACATGGAATGATGAAGAGAAAGCAGCAATACGTGATGTTACAAAGAATATATTGATTACGTGGGGAATTTTGAAAGAAGATAATGGAAAAATTATTCCTACCAATGCTTATGCATTATTGACAGGGAAAATGCAAATTCAACCAACAATTCAATGTGCAGTATTTAAAGGGAAAACAAGAGCTTATTTTGTGGATCGTAGAGAGTTCAGCGGACCGATTCAAGATCAGGTACAATTAGCTTTTCAGTATGTGTTAGAAAAGATTAATATGGGTATGCAGATTAAAGGAATATATCGGCAAGATGTTTATGAACTTCCAATAAATAGTGTAAGGGAACTAATAGCCAATGCAGTTGCTCATCGTAATTATCTGGAACCAGGTAATATACAGGTAGCGATATTTGATGATCGGTTAGAGGTAACATCACCTGGTATGCTTTTAAATACGGTATCAATAAAGAAAATGATTGAAGGGTATTCAAGACTAAGAAATCCAGCGATAGCCAATGCATTTGCGTATATGAAAATTATCGAAAAATGGGGAACCGGAATACCAAGAATTCTTAGGGAATGTAAAGAATATGGTCTAAAAAAACCAGAATTAATTGATTTTGATGGTGATTTTAGAGTGAATATGTATCGAAGAGAAGAAAAATCAAAAACTACCCAAACTACTACCCAAACTACTACCCAAATTACTACCCAAACTACTACCCAAATTACTACCCAAACTACGATAAAATTAACCAAAAATGATCACGAAATTTTACAAGTGATTCAAAATAATCCAGCATTAAGTCAGAAAGAAATAGCAATGGAATTAGGATGGACAGTGGATAGAGTAAAATATTATTTAAATAAGATGAAAAAACAAGAGGCAATTAGACGAATTGGAAGCAGTCACAAAGGCTATTGGGAATTGCTGATTAAGTTATAAAGAAAGGTATCGAAACACATGAAAATCCAAATGATCTGTGTCGGAAAAATCAAAGAAACATATTTAAGAGAACTGATCGATCATTACACAAAGATCATCCGTAAAAAATATAATTTTGAGATCATAGAACTCCCTGATGAGAAAACACCAGATAATGCCAGTGACAAAGAGGAATCAAAGATTAAAGAAATTGAAGGTCAAAGAATTCTTGATAAGATTCCAGAAGGATCTTTCGTAATTCCTCTCTGTATAGAAGGAACTCCTTACTCCACCGAACAATTCCAGAAGAAATGGGATCAGTGGAACAAGGAGTCCATAAACAATATTACATTTATTATTGGTGGTTCCCTCGGATTATCACCAAAGGTTGTATCCAAAGGAAAATTAAAATTAAGTTTCAGTAGAATGACATTCCCACATCAACTAATGCGGTTAATTCTAATTGAGCAGTTAAGTTATCTTTAATCCAAAGCATTTTCGAACATTCGGTAAATTTCCGGATGTTCTTTTTTTACGTTGATCGGTTTTAAATCTTTTGTCACCATACCATGTGTTGTTTTTCCAGTAGCGATCAGGTCCCCATCTCTTGTAACCTTATAAGAGAATTCCAGACGAACCGGAGACAGCTTTGTAAGACTTGCATGAATCTGTAACTGGTCTTCATAGAAAGCTGCTTTTTTGTATTTACATTCAAGACTCGTTAATGGAGTGATGATTCCTTCTTTTTCTACATCTGTATAAGAAATGCCAGCAGCCTTGATAAAATCAGTTCTGGCAACTTCAAACCAGACGGCATAGTTGCTGTGATGAGCAATTCCCATCTGATCTGTTTCTGCATAACGAACTTCAACGGTTGATATATGTCCCATAAATTTTACTCTCCTTTTTTCTTTTTGTTTATTGTAAGCGTTTCTTTACAATCTGTCAAAATTTAGTTAATTTTTTTCCTGATTTTCCGATCAACTGGTAATAAAGAATAAAAGCTATTACAGCTGTAATGATTTCAGCAATCCAGAAAGCATGCCATACACCATGCACTCCAACTGTTTTGCTTAATACAAATGCAGCAGGAATGATCACTACAACATAACGTAAAAATGAAATCAGAAAAGACTGGATACCTTTTCCTAACGCTTCAAACGCACCTGCAGAAACAACAGAAACGGAAGAAGCTATAAATCCTGCACAGATAATACGGAGTGCGATCGCACCTTCTGTCAATGTTTCAGGATTACTTGTAAACATACTCATCAGTGTCTGTGGCACCACAAAACAAATAACCGTTCCAACAGCCATGATTCCAACAACGATCTCAAACGTCATAAGATAAATCTTACGAACACGATCTGATTCATTTGCTCCATAATTATAACTCATGATCGGACGCATTCCCTGGATCATTCCATTTGCTGTTAGATATAAGAATGTTTGTAATTTGTAATAAACACCAAGCACAACAACATATGTTTGCGAAAATGATGCTAAGATCGCATTTAAAGCAGATACTAAGAAAGATGGCAGAGCCATATTTAAAGTTGCTGGAATTCCGATCGCATATAAACGCTTAACACAAACAGCTTCTAGCTTTAAGTAATCTTTTCTGATTTTTACATGAATTGGGCGTAATACATATACAATCAGATAAAGGATCAATGTACTGCTTTGTCCGATACCTGTTGCAAGTGCTGCACCCTGAATTCCAAGTTTCGGAAAGAATCCAATTCCAAAGATTAAAAGCGGATCTAACACAATATTTACAATGCAGCCAGTCATTAAAGCAATCATAGTGATCACCATATTTCCAACTGCTTGAAAAATCTTTTCAAAGGAAATACTTGCCATAATGATCGTTGAAAACATTAATGCAATTGTCGAATACTGTAATCCCATCCCAATAACAGTTTGATCATTCGTAAACATTGCAAGAAATGATGGCATGATCATTAATCCAACGATTGTAAGCAGAATTCCATGAATGACATTTAAAAATAATCCCTGAGTTGCAGTTTTATCGGCTTCCTTTGCTTTTCCTGCACCAAGAAACATGGCAATGACTGCATTAATTCCAACACCGAATCCAACCGCAATTGAGTTGATCAGATTCTGTACTGGATATACAAGAGATAATGCGGTCATTGCATCTTCACTGATCTTGGCAACGAAAATACTGTCAATGATATTATACAATGAGTTTACAAACATTGAGATTACCATTGGCAGAGCCATTGATAGTAATAATGGTAAAATTGGTTTTTCTTTCATATACGTCTGATCCATAAAATGATTCCTCCTTAATAACAAAAAAAGAGACGATAGACCTTGCTGTTTAATAATCAGAAACAGTAAAATCTATAGTCTCTTATAAGACGATATTAAATTGTATTCGTTGATTTTATCTAGATAAAGCATGCACCAGACGGGAGTTGAACCCGTGACCAACAGCTTCGGAGGCTGCCACTCTATCCACTGAGTTACTGGTGCATAGGCTATATTATATTACAACATATTCAAAAAAATAGCAAGAGATATTTTGGGGTCGGACTGGACTCGCTTCGCTCGATAAGGTATAATATACTGTAAATTTGCTGTAGGTGGATTGGAGGGATGTGCGTGAAGCTTAGAAAATCTACAGTTGTTGTTATCATTACAAGCTGGATCTTATTTTTTATTGCAGCTTTTTTGGCATATGCGAAATTGGACCAGATGAAACAAGAACGACTTACAAATGAAAAGATTTTTCAACAAACAACACAAAAGAATACCTCACAAGGCGTGATCAGAGAAACAAATGATGCAGCGGAAACGAAGAAGGAAGATTCAGAGACTGAGAAAAAAGCAGTTGAGGATTTTATGAAAACATATTATGAGAGAGTTCAGAAAAATGATCTGGAAAATCTTAAGAATATGGTAGAAGATACGAATGAATTAACTGAGGATCAAAAGGCAATCCATCAGTATGTGAAGAAATATAAGAATCTTACATATTTGATCAAACAAGGAGCAGACGATGAATCCTATATCGTTTATGTAACATATGAGATGAAGATCCGCAAGATTAAAACACTTGCACCGGGGATGACATCGTATTATGTGATGAAGAAAGGGGATACATTCTGTATCTATAATAATCAAAAACATGATACGGATGAGATCACAGATGCAAAAAAAGAAAGCCAGAATAGCAAAGAAATTAAAAAACTTACAAAACAGATCAACAAAAGATATGAGCTGGCTTTAAAACAAGATAAAAAATTAAAACAATTTTTTGAAGGAAATTAAAAGATATGATGAAATTTGAAATTTATATTCTGCAGAAGAAATCACAGGATCCGAAGATGTATCAGGAAGCAATGGGTGAGTATCTAAAACGTCTTGGTGCATACGCGAAAGTTTCTGTAGTATATAAGAAGAATGCAAAACAAGTAGAGAAAATATTAAAAGAACCGGGAGAACATTATCATATCCTCCCTGGAAGAGATAGTATGACAAGTCCGGGGCTTGCACAGCTGATTAATGAAAGTTCTGTACAGGGAATTTCAAAGTTTCATTTTTATATTGGAGATTTAGGATCAGAGGAAGCAAAGCCATTTCATGTATCGTCATTTACACAAAGTGGTTCGCTAGCAGGCACGATCATATTAGAACAGATTTATCGTGCTTATCGGATTTTGAATCATCAGCCATATCACAAATAAAATATTACGAGAAAACACTAGAATGGAGTTGATAAAGATGGAGTTTAAAACACCAACAATTGAAGATAAGGAAGAAATTGATCGATGTATCTTAGCAGATGATACAAGAAGTTGTGATTATGCAACAGCGAATATTATTTTATGGAGTTCTTTTTATCAAGTAAAGTATGCGATTATAGATGGATTATTTGTATCTCATACTGATGAGGAGGGAGGTTCTTTTTGTTATCCACTTGGAAAAGGAAATAAAAAGAAAGTATTGCAATATTTTATGGATGATTGCAAAGAAAAAAAGATTCCGTTTGTATTACATGGTGTAACTCATGAGATGGAAGAAGAGTTTCGTGAAATATTTGGAGATATTTATGAGATTGAATATGACAGAGATATCTCAGAATATATTTATGACAGAGAAAAACTCGCAACATTATCAGGAAAGAAACTTCATGGAAAGAGAAATCATATCAATCGTTTTAAAGAAAATCATGAATGGTCCTATGAACCACTTTCCGATGAAAATCAGTTAGAAGTACTGGCAATGCTGATGGAATGGAAGATGCAAAATTGTGATCCAGAAGATATAGAGAAACATGACGAGATCTGTGTTTCTAAAAATTGTGTGATCAATTATAAAGAATTAGGACTTGTCGGAGGTGTTCTGCGTGCGGAAGGAAAGGTCGTAGGATTTTCAATCGGTGAACGTGCATCAAATGAAGATACATTTATCGTTCATATTGAAAAAGCTTTTGCAGATATCCAAGGAGCTTATCCGATGATCAATCAACAGTTTGTGATCCATGAGATGGAAGATTTCAAATATGTGAACAGAGAAGACGATGCTGGAGAAGAGGGACTTAGAAAGTCAAAATTATCGTATCGACCAGTATTTATGGTAGACAAGGGCGTTCTTCGTCTAAAATCAGAAGTAAAGAATTGACACTAGGTGCCTAAAAATGTAGAATTGAAGGTAGGACAAACCATTAGGAGGAATATGTAATGAGACATTTGATTGATCCGATGGATTTAAGCGTGGAAGATATTGATAGATTATTAGACCGCGCTGATGACATCGCAAAGAATCCTGAGAAGTATCAGGAAGTGTGCAAACACAAGAAATTAGCAACGCTGTTCTTTGAACCAAGTACAAGAACAAGATTAAGCTTTGAAGCAGCAATGCTTGAATTAGGGGGAAGTGTTCTTGGATTTTCTTCTGCTGATTCATCATCTGCATCTAAAGGAGAAAGTGTTGCAGATACAGCAAGAGTCATTGAATGTTATGCAGATATCATTGCGATGCGTCATCCAAAGGAAGGAGCGCCATATGTAGCATCACAGTATGTAAATATCCCTGTGATCAATGCAGGAGACGGTGGTCATAATCATCCAACACAGACATTGACAGACCTTTTAACAATTCGAAGAGAAAAGGGACGTTTAAATAATTTCACGATTGGATTTTGTGGAGATTTAAAATTTGGACGAACAGTGCATTCTCTGATCAAAGCATTATCAAGATATGAAGGAATCAATTATATTTTAATTTCTCCAGAAGAACTCCAGATTCCAGAGTATCTGAAGAAAGATGTTTTTGAGAAGAAAGGAATCACATTTACAGAAGTTGATAAGATGGAAGATGTGATGCCACAGCTTGACATTCTTTATATGACACGAGTACAGAGAGAACGTTTCTTTAATGAAGCTGATTATGTAAGATTGAAGGATAGCTATATCTTAGATATGGATAAATTAAAGATCGCCAAGAAAGATCTTTCTATTTTACATCCATTACCTCGTGTGAATGAGATTTCTGTAAAAGTTGATAACGATCCAAGAGCCTGCTATTTTAAACAGGTATTGAATGGAAAACATGTAAGAATGGCATTGATCATGGAATTACTGGGGGTAAGTGCAGATGAACATTGATAGCATTAAGAATGGAATCGTATTAGATCATATCCGTGCAGGACGCGGAATGCAGATTTATAATAGTCTAGGATTAGATCAGTTAGATTGCAGTGTTGCGATCATTAAGAATGTAAAAAGCAGCAAAATGGGCAAGAAAGATATCATTAAGATTTCAGATGCATTTGAAGTGAACTTTGATGTTTTAGGTTATATAGATCCAGAAGTTACGGTATGTGTCATTGAAAATGGCAGTGTAAAGTCCAAACACAAAGTAGAACTTCCAGAGAAGATCGTGAATATTGCAAAATGCAAGAATCCAAGATGTATTACATCTGTAGAACAAGAAATCGATCATGTGTTTAAATTGACAGACAGAGAACACCAAGTATATCGCTGTATTTACTGCGAATCAAAGCTTAAAAAATAATCAAAAGAAACAAGAGGTATCCGTGCATGAAACAAGAAAGCAGAACAAACATTAATCGTGTAAAGAAGGATATCAGCAGTCCAGATAGTTTCACACCGCCTGAGGAACTGAAACGACAGCTGATCACAACCATGCAAAGCATTTATGATGAAGAAGATATTGAGGCTGTAGAACGTGCCTATAAAGTAGCATATAAGGCACACGAGAAACAGAAACGAAAGTCTGGAGAGCCATATATTATTCATCCTATTTGTGTTGCGATCATATTGGCAGAATTAGAACTTGATAAAGAAACGATTATGGCAGGACTGCTTCATGATGTAGTAGAAGACACGGAAACAACCCATGAAGATATTGTAAGAGATTTTGGGGAAGAAGTTGCCCAGTTAGTTGATGGCGTAACAAAGTTAGGACAATTAAGTTATTCCAAAGATAAGATCGAAGTTCAGGCGGAGAACTTACGAAAGATGTTTCTTGCAATGGCAAAAGATATCCGAGTGATTCTGATCAAACTTGCTGACCGTTTGCATAATATGCGTACCATGCAGTTTATGCGTCCAGAGAAGCAAAAAGAGAAATCCAGAGAAACGATGGATATTTATGCACCGATCGCACATCGTCTTGGTATTTCCAAGATCAAAGTTGAATTAGATGATCTGGCACTTCGATACTTAAAACCAGATGTTTATGAAGATTTAGAACGCTCTCTTGATTCTGCAAAGGAAGAAAGAGAAGCATTCATTCAGGAAATCGTTGACGAAGTGAAAGGACATATTGACCACGCTGGAATTAAGGCAGAGATTGATGGCCGTGTGAAACACATGTTCAGTATATATAAGAAGATGGTCAATCAGCATAAGACGATCGATCAGATTTATGACTTATTTGCAGTTCGGATCAAGGTTGATACGGTTAAGGACTGTTATGCGGCACTTGGAATCATTCATGAGATGTATAAACCAATCCCAGGAAGATTCAAGGATTATATCGCGATGCCAAAACCGAATATGTATCAGTCACTTCACACAACATTGATCGGACCAGAAGGACATCCATTTGAGATTCAGATCCGTACATTTGAGATGCATCGTGTTGCTGAATATGGTATCGCAGCCCATTGGAAATATAAAGAAAATAATAATACCAAGGGACTTAACAAAGAGGAAGAGAAGTTAAGCTGGTTAAGAGAAGTGCTGGAATGGCAGCGTGATATGGATGATAACAAAGAGTTTTTAAGTTTGCTGAAGACGAACTTGGATCTCTTTGCAGAACAGGTATATTGTTTTACACCGAATGGAGATGTCAAAAACCTTGCGAATGGTTCAACACCGATCGATTTCGCATATTCAATCCATAGTGCAGTCGGTAATAAGATGGTTGGAGCCAGGGTCAATGGAAGACAGGTACCATTTGATTATCATTTGCAGAATGGTGATCGTGTAGAGATCATTACATCACAGAATTCAAAAGGACCTAGCAGAGACTGGTTAGGAATCGTAAAATCAGCACAGGCAAGAAGTAAGATCAATCAGTGGTTTAAACGACAGTTCAAGGAAGAGAATATCGTCAGAGGTAAGGAACTGTTAGAAAAATACTGTAAGAGCAAGAGCATCAGGCTCCCAGAACTCATGAAACCTGAATACATTAAGAAGGTTGAATTAAAATACGGATTTAAAGACTGGGATTCTGTATGTGCAGCTGTTGGACATGGTGGTTTAAAAGAAGGCCAGGTTATCAATAAGATGCAGGAAGAAGACCGTAAGATCCAGAAACAAAAGATCACGGATGAACAGATCTTGCAGAAAACAACAGAAGCAGCACAGGCGGCAGCAGCGAATCCAGAGAAGAAAAAGGAAGAGAAATCCAAAGGAGGAATTGTTGTACGTGGAGCGAATGATGTTGCTGTTCGTTTTTCAAAGTGTTGTAATCCAGTACCAGGAGATGAGATCGTTGGATTTATTACAAGAGGACGAGGAATCTCGATTCACAGAACAGATTGTGTGAATCTTCTGAATATGCCAGAATCTGACAGGGCAAGACTTATTGAAGCTGAATGGCAGGTAAGTGAAGCAGAAACAACACAGACTTACACGACAGAGATCAATATTTATGCCAATAATCGAAAGGGATTGTTAGCAGAAGTATCAAAGATCTTCTTAGAATTAGATATTGACATTATCACGATCAATGTATCGAACAATAAGAAAGGAAGAGCAACGCTTAGTATGTCCTTTGATATTACAGGCGTAGAGCAGTTGAACCGTATTATTGCAAAGATCAGGAATGTAGAAGGCGTGATCGATATAGAAAGAACAGCAGGATAGGTGAAAATATGAGTGAAACAACATTAAGACTTGACAGACCTCTTAAGATGGTAACAATCTGTCTTGGGCAGATGCAGACAAACTGCTATATTGTTGAGAATACAAAAACAAATCAGGCATTCGTCTTTGATCCGGGAGATCAGGGAGAACGTATTATGAATACATTAGAAGAAGATGGAATGGAACTGGCAGGCGTATGTCTGACACATGGGCATTTTGATCATGTAATGGCCCTTCCATATCTGATGGAACAAAAGCCAGATCTTGATATCTATCTTTATGAAGATGAAGCAGATGTTCTGGCAGATCCACAGCTCAATCTCGGAGCGATGATGGGAATGGATCTCTCATTAAAAGCGAATCATCTGGTGAAAGATGGAGAGATCATAGATGTATTAGGAACAAAGGTAAAATGTATCCATGTTCCAGGACATACAAAAGGTGGAGTATGTTATTATTTTGCAGATTATGGATGGCTGATCTCTGGAGATACACTGTTCCAGATGAGCATTGGAAGAACAGACTTTCCGACAGGCAATTTGAATGATCTTCTGACAGCGATCAGAGAGAAATTATTCGTACTCCCACCATGGACAAAGGTACTATCCGGTCATACACCACCAACGACGATCGAGGAGGAAAGCAGATGCAATCCGTTTCTGCAATAGATTATGATTGGATTAATTCAGAACAAGACCATTTATGAATATGACATTCGAAGTTTAATATTGGCATTTATGCTTGGAGAGAAGATAGAATTGACGGATCACGTTGATTCTATCTATGATTTTATACTGGACGTGGATTATAAAGATCAGGAAATCGTCATGAATCTATATAAAAAGGGCGAGTTAGAAGATGAGATCCAGTTATTTGGTGATTATGAAAATAAGAAGATTTTTAAAAACCGGATGAAACAAGGAATCTATCAGTTGTTTTTCAAAGCATTAGACAAACAGCTTCCATGGGGAACGTTGACTGGGATCCGTCCGACAAAGATTGCTTTTGATGGATATGAAAAGGGTGAGAGCAGTGAAGAGATCATTCACAGATTTCAAAAAGATTATCTGGCATCCGAAGAAAAAGCAAGATTATGTACAGAAACTGTTCAGAAAGAAAAAGAACTGCTAAAAGCATTTCCATACAAAGAGGGATACAGTCTATATATAGGAATCCCATTTTGCCCAAGCACATGTTTGTACTGTTCTTTTACATCGTATTCGATCGATCAATTTGAGAATATTGTACAAGACTATCTTGAAGCTTTATTGAAAGAACTGGATTTTGTGGCGAAGACTTATGCACACAAAGAACTTCAGACGATGTATATTGGCGGTGGAACACCAACATCTTTAAAAGAAGAAGATCTGGAATATCTGTTATATGAGGTTAATAAGAGATTCCCATTTTCAAAGATCCAGGAGATCACTGTGGAAGCAGGACGGCCAGACAGCTTGAATTTCGAGAAATTAAAGATTCTAAAGAAATATGGTGTGACAAGGATCAGTATCAATCCACAGTCAATGAACGATAAGACATTAAAACTCATTGGAAGAAATCATTTCGCACAAGATATCAAAGAGAAATTTAATCTTGCGAGACAGGCTGGGATCGATAACATTAATATGGATATGATCTGTGGGCTTCCAGAAGAAGGCATGGAAGAACTTTCTTATACTTTAGATGAGATCAAAAAACTTGATCCAGAGAGTTTAACGGTCCATGCACTTGCAGTCAAGCGTTCATCGAGATTGAATCGAATGAAAGATACATATCACTTTGGAGCGAGTGAAGAGATGGTATCTTATGCTGCTTCATGTGCAAGAGATATGAATATGGAACCATATTATTTATACCGGCAGAAAAACATTCCAGGGAACCTTGAGAATGTCGGTTTTTCAAAAAAAGGAAAAGAATGTCTCTATAATATTTTGATTATGGAGGAATTACATGATATTATAGCAGTTGGTGCTGGTACATCTTCAAAGATCGTCCATCAGGAAGACCATCAGGTGGACCGCATCGAAAATCTTAAAGATATAAAGCAATACATTACACGAATTGATGAGATCATTCATAGAAAAGAATTAAAGATGATATAAACAGGAGTTTGATTATGGCAATCAGTTATGGACGAACAGATATTGAGACACCGATCCATGCGGATATAAAAGAAACGATCAGTCATGGTATCATTGTCAGTAATTTGGCTTATCTTGTTGGCAAGGAATTAGGATTACAAGAAGAAGTGTGTTATGATCTTGCGGTTGCAGGAATGTTACATGATCTTGGAAAAGTAAGACTTAATTTCTATATGAATGAGAAAGTGGAAGATGAGATTCTGGCTGTTGACGAAACAAGATATATGAGAATGCATCCATCCATTGGATATGCGATCCTTGCAGATTACGATTATAACCAGACGGTTTTAGACGCAGTTCTATATCATCATGAACATTATGATGGTACCGGTTATCCACATAATCTGGTAGGAAAACAGATTCCATTAGTTGGAAGGATCATGCATGTATGTGATATTTTCGGAGCATTGATCTCAAACAGGGATTATAGAAAGGGATTTGATGTTGAGACTGCACTTGATATCATGATCGATGAAGTAAAGAATTTTGATATGAAAGTATTTTTAGCATTCCAGAGAGTCGCATTTTCAGACGGAGTTATGGAAACTGTGATGGAAAAAGGCAATCTGGATGAATTATTTGAGGAGGAACAAGAATGATTACACAGGCACCAAGAGGAACAAAAGACTGGTTTGGAAAAGATATGGACCAGCGTACATATTTAGAGAATATTTTCAAAGATTTATGCGCATCCTATAATATTCACGAGATCATCACACCAGTATTTGAGCATACAGAGCTTTTTCAGAGAGGTGTTGGAGAAACAACAGACGTTGTCCAGAAAGAGATGTATACATTTGAAGATAAAGGACACAGAAGCATTTCATTAAAACCAGAAGGAACAGCAGGAGCGATCCGTGCATATTTACAGAATGGTCTGGCAAATGAGCCACAGCCGATCAAGATGTTCTATATCACACCAGCATTCCGCTATGAAAAACCACAGAGTGGAAGATTAAGACAGCACCACCAGTTCGGAGTTGAATTTGTCGGAGCGGAAAGTCCATTAGCAGAAGTAGAGCTGATCACATTAGTATCCACTTTTATTAAGAAAATTGGGTTAAAAGATGCAAAATTACACATCAACAGCATTGGATGTGAAAATTGTAGAAAAGAATACAACAAAGCATTATTAGCATATTTAAAAGAACATGAAGAACATTTATGTCCTACATGCAGAGAACGTATGGAAAAAAATCCATTACGTGTCATTGACTGTAAAGTTCCAGAATGCAAAGAGATCGTCAAAGATGCACCAAGAACGATCGACTATTTAGATGATGAATGTAAAGCACATTTTGAAGAATTAAAGAGTCTGTTAGATGCATTAAATATTCCATATGAAGTTGATACAGAAATCGTTCGTGGATTAGACTACTATACAAAGACCGTATTCGAATTTGTAAATGAAGATGGATTTACTTTATGTGGTGGTGGACGTTACGACAATCTTGTTCATGAGATCGATGGAAAAGTTTCTATGCCATCTGTTGGATTTGGTATGGGTGTAGAGAGAATCCTTTATTTCTTAGAAGAAGAGAAAGTAGATCTTCCATGTACAAGAGATATTGACCTTTATGTAGGAATTCTTGGACAGGAAGCAAAAGCAAAAGCTTACCAGATCGTTGTAGATCTTCGTGATCAGGGATTTGTCGTAGAAACAGATTATCTTGGAAGAAGCGTAAAAGCACAGATGAAATATGCAAATAAGCTGAATGCCAAGAATACGATCATCATTGGTGATGACGAATTAGCGAAGAATGAAGGAAATGTCAAAAATATGGAAACAAGAGAAGTTACGACCATTTCGCTTGATAAGATCGCAGATTGTTTAAAATAAAATCATGCTTTCTTATACTAGTTCGTGACATTTTTGACAAAATCATATATAATGAGTAATAATTACAAGAAAGGAGGTAACATGCATGAGTGAATATGCGATCGTGGCACCAGAAGATTTCGACCAGAGCGTATTTCGCCTGATTGGTAAGGAATGGATGCTTGTTACTGCAAAGAATCAGGAAGGAAAAGTTAACACAATGACTGCCTCATGGGGTGGTTTAGGTGTTATGTGGGGTAAGAATGTTGCTGTGACAGTCTTAAGACCACAAAGATATACAAAAGAATTCATTGACCAGTCAGAATCATTTACATTATCTTTCTATGATGATACTTTTAAGAAGGATTTAAGCTATCTTGGAAGTGTATCTGGAAGAGATGAAGACAAGATCGCGAAGACACGTCTGACACCAACAGATGCGAATGGAATTCCATTTTTTGAGGAAGCGAAGATCGTACTGATCTGTAAGAAGTTATATTCTCAGCCAATGGATCCAGAAGGATTTGTTGATAAATCTTTAGATGAACAGTGGTATCCAGAGAAGGATTATCACGTACTTTACGCTGCAGAGATCGAACAGATCCTTGTAAGAAAAGATTCATAAAAGAATATATAAGGCAGAACCGAAGATACGGGCTCTGCCTTTCGTACAAAGTGAAAAGGATGAAGGAGGAAATATCATGGCAGAATCAATGTCAGGTTTAGCCAGATCCCACCGATGTACAGAGGTAAGCAACAAACTTATCGGAACAGAAGTCACTGTCATGGGATGGGTACAGAAACGAAGAAATTTAGGAAGTCTTATATTTGTAGACTTAAGAGACCGCTCAGGAATCTTACAGTTAGTTTTTGATCAGGAAGTATTATCTGAGGAAGACTATAATAAGGCAAACTCTTTAAGAAGCGAGTATGTCGTTGCAGCAGTAGGTACTGTAGAGAAGAGAAGTGCAGCGATCAACGAGAACTTAAAGACAGGAGATATCGAGATCAAGGTACATACATTACGTATCTTATCAGAATCAGAAACTCCTCCATTTCCAATTGACGAGAATCAGACAGTCAAAGATGAACTTCGTTTAAAATACCGTTATCTTGATCTTCGAAGACCAAATCTTCAGAGAAATTTACGTATTCGTAATGATGTAACAAGAATGGTACGTAACTTCTTAGGGGATGAAGGATTCTTAGAGATCGAGACACCAGTTTTAGGAAAGAGTACACCAGAAGGAGCAAGAGATTATCTTGTACCAAGCCGTGTACATCCAGGAGAATTTTACGGACTTCCACAGTCACCACAGCTATTTAAACAGCTTTTAATGTGCTCTGGATTCGACCGTTACTATCAGATCGCAAAATGTTTCCGTGACGAAGATCTACGTGCAGACCGCCAGCCAGAGTTTACACAGATCGATATGGAACTTTCATTTGTTGATGTCGATGATGTGATCGATGTAAATGAACGTCTGTTAAAGAAGATCTTCAAAGAAGTATTAGATATTGATGTACAGCTTCCTATGCTTCGCATGACTTATAAAGAAGCAATGGACCGTTTCGGATCTGATAAACCAGATATGCGTTTTGGAATGGAACTTACAAATGTATCCGATACAGTTGCCGGATGTGACTTTATGGTATTTAAAGGAGCATTAGAGAATGGTGGATCTGTAAGAGGATTAAACGCCAAAGGGTTAGGAGATCTTGGACGTAAGAAGATCGATGGATTCGTTGATTATGCCAAAGACTTCGGAGCGAAAGGTCTTGCATATATTCAGTTAAAGAGCGATGGAACAGTGAAATCATCTTTTGCTAAATTCATGAAAGAAGAAGAGATGGATGCACTGATCAAAGCAATGGATGGACAGGCAGGAGACTTATTACTATTTGCCGCAGACAAAGACAAAGTTGTCTTTGATGTGCTTGGTAACTTAAGACTTCACATTGCGAAACAGTACGATATGATCGACAAATCCCAGTATAAGTTCTTATGGGTTACAGAATTCCCATTACTTGAGTGGAGTGACGAACAGAATCGTTACACAGCAATGCATCACCCATTTACAATGCCATTTGAAGAAGATCTTGAATTCATTGATGAAAGACCAGGAGATGTCCGTGCGAAAGCATACGATATCGTATTAAATGGTACAGAACTTGGTGGTGGATCAATCCGTATCCATCAGGATGATATTCAGGAGAAGATGTTTGAAGCTCTTGGATTTACAAAAGAAGATGCTCACAACCGTTTTGGATTCTTATTAGATGCATTCAAATATGGAGTACCACCACATGCTGGTTTAGCTTATGGTCTTGACCGTCTTGTTATGTGGTTAACAGGAGAAGACAGCATTCGTGATGTCATCGCCTTCCCGAAAGTAAAAGATGCTTCCTGCCTGATGACACAGGCTCCAGGACCGGTTGATACATTACAGCTAGAAGAACTTGGAATTAAACTTTCAACACCAGAGGAGGAATAATCAGATGGAGAAAATGTTATTTAGCGGTGTTCAGTCTAACTCTGAAGTTGCACTGATCGCAATCAAAGGAATCAAAAACCAGCCAGGAATCGCAGCAAAAGTTTTTGGTGCCATTGCAGAAGAAAAAATCAACGTGGAACTGATCCTTCAGTCCATCGGACGTGGAGAGAATAAAGATATCTCTTTCGTTGTAGCACAGGATGAAGCAGATCATGCCGTTGAAACATTAAAGAAAGCATTTGATGAAGCAGATTACGAAGAGATCATCAGTGATAAAGAAGTCGGAATTGTATCTATCGTCGGAGCTGGAATGATGTCTAACAGCGGAGCAGCTTCTAAGATGTTTGAAGCACTGTATAATCGTGGAATCAACATTCACTTAATCTACACATCAGAGATCAAGATCACTGTTCTGATCAAAGAGAGTCGTGTAGAACGTGCAGTAGAAGCATTAAAAGAACAGTTCCAGGAATAATCAGATAGATCAGGCAATCGAATGATCATAAGAATAAGACACAACATACGAGACACAATATTATTTTACATAAATATATAAAGGAGAAAACAATGTTTGATTTTAGCGAAGTAAAGAACTACGATCCAGAATTAGCAGAAGCAATGGAAAACGAATTAACAAGACAGAGAACAAATCTTGAGTTGATCGCATCAGAGAACCTTGTTTCCAAAGCTGTTATGGCTGCAATGGGAAGCCATTTAACAAATAAATATGCAGAGGGATATCCAGGAAAACGTTACTATGGTGGATGCCAGTATGTAGATGTGGTAGAAGATCTTGCAAGAGAACGTGCCAAAGAATTATTTGGATGCGAATATGTAAATGTACAGCCACACTCTGGAGCACAGGCAAATATGGCAGTATTCTTTGCAGTATTGAATGTCGGAGATACATACATGGGAATGAGCTTAGACCACGGTGGACATTTAACACACGGAAGCCCAGTCAACATGTCTGGTAAGAACTATCACTGCGTACCATACGGAGTCAATGATGAAGGATACATCGATTATGATGAAGTAGAAAGAATCGCATTAGAATGCAAACCAAAGATGATCATTGCTGGTGCAAGTGCATACGCAAGAGCGATCGACTTCAAACGTTTCCGTGAGATTGCTGACAAAGTTGGGGCAGTTTTAATGGTAGATATGGCTCATATCGCAGGATTAGTAGCTGCAGGATTACACCAGAGCCCAATCCCTTATGCTCATGTAACAACAACTACAACACATAAGACATTAAGAGGACCTCGTGGTGGAATGATCATGTGCAGCAATGAAGTGAACGAAAAATACAACTTCAACAAAGCAATCTTCCCAGGAATCCAGGGTGGACCATTAATGCATGTGATCGCTGGTAAAGCTGTAGCATTCAAAGAAGCATTAGACCCATCATTCAAAGAATATATGACACAGGTTGTGAAGAATGCAGATACTCTTGCAAATGCACTGATCGAAGAAGGATTCGATATCGTATCTGGAGGAACAGACAACCACTTAATGTTAGTAGATCTTAAGAAATATGATCTGACAGGAAAAGAAGCTGAAAAAGTACTGGATTCTGTACATATCACATGTAATAAGAATACTGTACCAAACGATCCAAAATCTCCATTCGTAACATCAGGACTTCGTCTTGGAACACCAGCTGTTACAACTCGTGGACTGAAAGAAGATGATATGAAAGTGATCGCAAAAGCTATTCGTCTGACATTATTAGACAAGAAACTTGATGAAGCAAACGAATTAGTATTAGGATTAACAGAAAAATATCCACTCTATGAATAATCCATCACAGAGTCGGATTTGGAGGCAGAAATCAATATGAGGATTACAAAGAAACAAGGGGGAATCATAGGAGGTGCCGTAGCGGTTGTTTTAATAGCAGCCGCTATCGGTGTCCATGCCCATTATCAGAACCGTTGGTATCCGGGGAGTACATTTAACAAGGTTGATGTGTCAGGAATGACATACGAAGAATCAGTGAAGAAAGTAAAGAAATCCATTGATTCTTACAAGTTAAAGATCAAGGGAAGAAATAACAGCCAGGAAGTGATTTCCGGTAAGGAGATCGATCTTGCATTTAAGACAGAATCGCATGTAAAGGATGCTTACAAAAAGCAGCACAGCCAAAGTGTATTTTCAACGATCTTTGGTGGTAAAAAAACCAAAGTGACAGCAGTTGCATTATCAGAGCAGAAATTAAAGGCCAAATTAAAACAATCCGTTCTGATCAAAGGCAGTGATACATATAAGATCACAAAACCAGTGGATGCAACGATCGTATATTCTGCAGATAAGAAATACGGTGTAATCCAGAAGGAAGATGAAGGAAATTACTTAAACCGTAAAGCATTTTATGACGCAGTAGAGAAATCGATAGAGTCTTTAAGTAACACACTGAATCTGACAGATGAAAAGAAGAATCCGGACGTCTATAAAAAGCCTGGTCTGTATCATGATGATGAAGAATTAAAACAGATGCAGACAACCTACAATGAGTATTTATTACATTTTATTCAGTGGGATATGGGCAATGATGTCAAAGAAACATTAGGTCCAGATGCGTTAAAAGACTGCATCAAAGTAAACACAAAGAGACATACTGTAAAATTAGATCAGCCTGCCGTCGAGAAATGGTTAGAAAGCTTTTGCTTAAAATACAAGACACAGGGAATCGCAAGAACATTTAAGACACATTCTGGCAAGAAGATCAAAGTCAGTGGTGGAGACTATGGATGGCGTATCGATTATGACAAAGTTATCGCACAGACAATGAAAGCGTTACAGAAAGCACCAGATGAATCTGCGATCAAAGCTTATGAGAAAGACCCTTCCAAGGAGAATGAACAGGCTTTACTTACAAGCTTAAAACCAGTCTACAGCCATAAAGGATATCGTATGGATTATACGAACAAGCAAAATGACTGGGATACACAAAACTACAGTGAAGTTGATCTGTCAGCACAGGAAGTTTTTGTCTACAAGAAAGGAAAACTTGTATTCAGCACAACCTGTATCACTGGAAAAGCAACACCAGATCGTATCACAAGAACCGGTGTTTATGACATCAAAGAGAAGAAACTTACAAAGACATTAACAGGTGCGGATTACAGTGTTCCAACAAGATACTGGACAAGGATCATGTGGACAGGAACAGGATATCATTACAGCAGCAGAGGAGACTGGGGAAGCTGGTCACCAACGTATTATAAGACGAATGGATCTCATGGATGTGTTAACTTAACATTATCAGATGCAAGATCTGTATATAACCTGACGAAGATCGGAGATCCTGTATTTATTCATTATTAAAAGAAAGAAAAAGAGGTTTCAATCAATGAGAAATCAATATGAAAAACAGGAAAAAGTATTATGGTATGCACAGATCATGATCTTTCTAGGTGCTTTGGCAACCTGGTTTAATCATATGGATATGCATACATTTTATACGATCAATATCATTTTATCAGTGATTTCAATCATTTCTCTGACACTGGATCGCTTTTATTTTAGTGAGAAGATCGGGCAGAAAGTGCATAATTCTTATTCTGTTGCATATGGATTACTAGTGATCTTTACGTTACTACTGGTAATTCAGTATGCGGGGATATTAAAGATCGATCTGATCATGCAAGAAGGGACAAAGATGATCTGGGCATTAACACCAGCATTTAGCCTTCTTTGGAAGACGAAATTCATCGCCTTCCGTGAATGGGATCAGCGTTAGAAGAAAGAGTTTGTTGCTGAAGAACAGATTTATAAAAGGCTCTTGGCGTTATGCCGAGGGTCTTTTTAAACATTTCAGAGAAATAACTGCTGCCAGAGAAACCATACATCTTAGCGATATCTGTTATCTTTTTCTCATGTTTGATGATCTCAGACAAGCTCATATGAATACGAAGCTGATTCAGATAATCCACAGGACTCAGATGAACATTTCTTTGAAAGAGTCGGCAGCATTCACTATTGCTTAGATGGCAGTAAGAAGCAATATCAGCGAGTGTATGCTTTTGGTCGATCGTTTTAGTAAGATATATCATCACATCTTTCATACGTTCCAAATCTCTGGATTCTTTTAAGGATAGTTCTTTGGAGAGATTTACATTATGAAAGATATAATAAAAGATCTCGTTTACAAAATGGTTGATCTTCAATTCATACCCATCAACAGGACGGTCACAGATATCATTCATTTTGCGGATCATTTCAAGGATATATTTCTGCCAAGGGATTTTGGGAACGAACGTTAAAAATCCAAAGGAAGGATGATCGACCAGAGGTTTGATATATTTTTGATATAAAGGATTATCTTCTGTTTGAAAAAGAACAGAAGGGCAGATCCGGTAGATAACAAAGCGGCAGTCATAAGACTGATATGTACAAGCGGAATGAATCTCCCCAGTGTTTAAAAAGAAACCTTCCCCAGAAGAAACCAGAAAAGCCTTCTGCCGGACACGAAATTCCATCATGCCAGAGAGAACATATATAAACTCAAATTCATCATCCCAATGAGGAAACAAAACCTGAGCAGGCATCTGTCGGATATCCAGTACCTTGCGCTCAAAGGAAGCCGTTTTAGAAAGCGGAAGCAGTGGAAAATAAGTGATAGATGAATGGCAAATATCATAATTCATAGAAAAACCTCATAATATCAATATTGTTATAAAAAATGTCGAATTGTGTCATAATATAGTTTGATTTTACTATGATTGTTATAAAAATTCAAGAATAGAAAAGGCATTTTCACTGGAATGGCGATAAAATATCCAGTGAAAATGCCTGATAAAATGTCTGTGTTCTGTGATATTTGATAGAAAGAGCGAGTGCCTTAATAACCTAGAGATTCACCAACAAGGATCACTTTGACACGATCTTTCATCATTGCACTCTGACGTCTTGTCACAACGATCTGACTGCAGATGCAGGTATCACCATAACAGTCTCCACAACGTCCAGTCATAGAACAAGGAGTTTTCAGTCCGAGACGAAGAGTGTTTGGAGGGCTGGCAAAATTACGAACTCTCTTAATACCATCTTCCACATCATTGACAACTTTGTTCATACCAACGATCATAATCACATGTTTAGGACCATAACTTAAGCACGCAACACGGTTACCAGTTCCATCGATATTGATCAGTTCTCCGTCTAAGGTGATCGCATTAGAGCTCATCAGGAAATAATCAGATAAGACAGCCTTAGAAAAGATCTCACGCTGCTCATCAAAATTCTTTGCAACAGAACGATCGATCAGCTGATAGTTTCCTTCCTTTAAGGCATCCATCAGCCCAATCTCAGAAACACTCATAGAACCACCCCAAGAAACAGAAGAACCTTCTTTGATATAACTAAGAGCCTGTTTTAGGGCGTCTTCCTTGGTTGCACAGAAAACACCATGCATATTTCTTTTTTCAAGTCCCTTGATAATTGTTTCTGCACGAAGTTTGGTTGCTTCATTTAAAAACATACTCATCATCCTTTCAGTATAAATTTTATGTGGAATCATGATTCTACAAATATGAATTCCACAAGAACTAGATTTAATTATATCATGTTTTCAATGGTTATGTTATAATATATCGTAAAACTTTTAGAAAGAGGTAATTTTTTGAAAGCATTATTTATCACAGAGAAACCAAGTGTCGCAAGAGAATTCGCAGCGGCACTGAATATAAATGCAAAAAACAGAGACGGATACATGGAAGGAGACAAGGCAGTCATCACATGGTGCGTCGGACATTTAGTCACCATGTCCTACCCGGACCAGTACGACCCTGCACTGAAGAAATGGGACTTAGAAACCATTCCATTTATCCCAGATACATTCAAATATGAAACGATCCCAGGAGTACAAAAACAGTTTGATATCGTATCTTCACTCCTTAATCGAGAAGACATCGATACGATCTATGTCTGTACTGACTCCGGACGAGAGGGAGAATACATCTACCGTCTGGTAGATCAGCAGGCCAATGTCAGCAAAGACAAGAAGAAAAAACGTGTCTGGATCGACTCCCAGACAAAAGAAGAAGTGATCCGCGGGGTAAAAGAAGCGAAAGACTTAAGTGAATATGACAACCTAGCCGCCGCCGCATACCTGCGAGCCAAAGAAGACTATCTGATGGGGATCAACTTCTCCAGAGTCCTGACACTCAAATATGGCTGGACACTCGGTAACTATTTAAATCAGAAACGAAGCTTAGTGGTAGCAGTTGGACGAGTAATGACCTGTGTTCTCGGAATGATCGTTAAGAGAGAACGAGAGATCAGAACCTTCATTCCAACACCATTTTACAGAATCTTAGGACACTTTGACTGTCAGGGATTCGAAGTGGAAGCCGAATGGAAAGCAGTGAAAGGATCGAAATACTTTGAGTCTAAGAAACTATATAAAGATAACGGATTCCTAGACAAGAAAGATGCGCAGGAATTCATCAAATATTTAGAAGATGGAAGCAACAATGAGACGATCGTAGTATCCTCATCCAAACGACAGGAAAAGAAGAATCCGCCGTTATTATACAATCTTGCAGAACTTCAGAATGAATGTTCCAAACGATTCAAGCTAAGTCCAGATGAGACATTAAAAGTGGTCCAGGATCTTTATGAAAAGAAACTGGTTACATACCCAAGAACCGATGCCAGGGTCTTATCCAGTGCGGTCGCCAAAGAGATTTACAAAAATATCGGGGGATTAAACAACTACACTCCATTATCAGGCTTTGCAAATGAGATCATGCAGGGCAAGAAGTATCAGGGAATCATCAAGTCGAAATACGTGGATGACAAGAAGATCACCGACCACTATGCGATCATTCCAACCGGACAGGCAGTAGGCAGTTTATCAAGGATCTCAGAGATGGGACAGAAAGTCTACGATGTGATCGCCAGAAGATTCCTAAGCATCTTTATGCCGCCAGCTGTGTACTTAAAGATCAAATTAGAGACACAGACCAAAGGCGAAGCATTCTTTGCAAACTTTAAGATGCTAAAAGACCCAGGATACTTAAAAGTCACAGGAATGGGCGGACAGAAGAAAGAAGCCCAATTAACAGAAGAACAGATTCATGCGATCTCATCTTTGAAGAAAGGTATGCCTCTTCCAGTGAAAGACTATACGATCAAAGATGGAACAACATCCGCACCAAAACGATACAACTCAGGTTCCCTGATCCTTGCGATGGAAAATGCAGGACAGCTGATCGAAGACGAAGATTTAAGGGAACAGATCAAAGGAAGCGGGATCGGAACAAGTGCGACAAGAGCAGAAATCGTAAAGAAATTAGTGTCCAATAAATACATTGCATTAAATAAAAAGACACAGATTGTAACACCGACTTTAACCGGAGAGATGATCGTCAATGTTGTCAGTGCATCCATTGGATCACTCTTAAACCCAACCTTAACCGCAAGCTGGGAAAAAGGTCTTACTTATGTGGCAGAAGGAAGTGTCACAGAAGAAGAGTATATGCAGAAGTTAGACAAGTTTGTCACCCAGAAGACAAATATCGTCAAGCAAAATAACTTCCAGTATCAGCTCAGACAATCCTTTGATCAGATCGCACCATATTATCAGAAGAAAAAATAAAATAACATTCATAAAAACACCTTCCATCACATATATTTGGATTATACCAAAATGGGGAGGTGTTTTTAAATTTATGAAAGAGGAAGAAATCTTAGGAATCCTTCCATTACATATCAGAACGATCATAAAGCAGGCAGGCATCAACTGGGACGAACTTCAGGAAATCCGCCTGCGTATTCAAAAGCCAGTCATTTTAAAATACAACGCAAAAACCTGTTATCTATCCGAACAGGGAAAGATCACAACAAGAAAAGAACAATTACATATCGTAACCTCACAAGAGATCAGACAAGCCATGGAATATATCAGCAGCTATTCGATGTATGCTTATATCGAACAGTTAAAACAAGGATTTTTAACGATCCGAGGCGGACACCGAGTTGGTATCTGCGGAACCGTTGTCATGGATCATGACAAAGTCAAAACGATCCGACATATTTCCGGGTTAAATATCCGAGTCGCACATGAAGTGAAAGGATGTGCGGACATCTTATATTCGCGCTGCACCAGAATGGGAAAACTCATTCCAACGCTGATCATATCACCACCCGGTTGTGGAAAAACAACTCTGCTTCGGGATATGATCCGAAAAATCTCTGATGAAGGACAGACCGTCGGAGTTGTCGATGAACGAAGTGAGATCGGAGCATGCTACCAAGGCGTTGCCCAAAATGATCTCGGGATCCAGACGGATGTCATGGATGCATGTGAAAAAGGACAGGGCATGAATATGCTGATCCGATCCATGGCCCCCGATGTGATCGCTGTGGACGAGATCGGAAGCAAAGAAGATGTGGAAGCCTTATTTTTCTGTGCCTACCGTGGCTGCAGTATTCTGGCAACGGCCCATGGAAAGAACAAAGAATCGTTATCCAAGAATCCCTATATGCGGGAGATCATCAACAAAAAGATGTTTCAGCGCTACGTGATCTTAGAACAGCGAAACCATCCTGGCTATATCGCACAGATCATGGATGAAAACGGGGTGGTTCTAAATTGATCAAGATATTAGGATCATTGATCGTGATCTTCGCAGGGATCGGATTTGGATTTCACAAAGCCGCAAAAGAACAAAAACGTCTGGAACAAGGAATTGCGATCAAACGAATGTTATACCTTCTGCAAGGAGAGATCCGCTATGGATTCACCCCACTTCCAGAAGCTGTTTTAAAAATATCGACAAAGACAGAGAAGGAATATCAGCCATTTCTAAAAAAGGTGGCAAAGCAGTTAGAGACACACAGTGAAGAATCTTTCGCTAAAATATGGCAACAGACCGCTGATCAGAAATTAAAACAAGTGATCTATGAACCAAAGTTTTATGAAATCTTAAAAAACATGGGTGAAACGATCGGATATCTTGACCAACAGATGCAGGAGAAAACGATCCTGCTGACGATCGAACAACTTGATGACCAGATCTTCCTTATGAAAGATCAAGTAGTAAAGAACTGCAAGATGTACCGAAGCCTCGGTATATCACTAAGCGTTCTGATCGTGATCATCTTACTATAAAGCAACTACCAGACATTTTTATGACAAGGAGGGGTTATGAGTGTCAATATCATTTTTCGGATCGCAGCCGTTGGAATTCTTGTAACGATCCTTGTGCAGGTCTTAAAACATTCCGGAAGAGACGAACAGGCATTTTTGATCACACTTGCTGGACTGATCCTTGTCCTTGGCTGGGTGATTCCGTATATCTATGATCTGTTTGAAAGCGTCCAGACACTTTTTACGATATCCTAGAGATTGGAGGCGGATACTAAGATGATAAAAGTCGCAGTCTTTGGGATCGTTGCAAGTCTGATCGCCATGAAGATCAAAACGATCCGTCCAGAGATCGCAGTCGTGATCGCAGTGATCTCAAGCATTCTTCTGGCAATGTATGGACTAAAACAAATGGAGGAAATACTAACCGTGTTTGAGATGATCCGGTCCTATTCAAAAATCCCACAAAGCTACTTTCAGATCCTTTTAAAACTGATCGGTATCTCCTTCATCTGCGAGTTTGCATCCAACATCTGCAAAGATGCAGGACAGGCATCGATTGCAAAGCAGATTGAGTTTGCAGGAAAATTAGCGATCCTGATCGTTGGACTTCCAGTCTTTGAATCGCTGCTTGGAACGATCCAGAAACTATTAGGAAATGGCACATGAAACAAAGAATATTCCTGCTAACCTTGCTATTTTTACTGATCCTTACAAGAACAAATGATATCTCAGCCAAAGAAACAAAACTCAACGAAGATATGTTTACCAATGTGGAAAACACCTTAAAAGACAAAGAGATCAATCTATCTTATACACAATTAGTAAAACAGCTGATCCACGGAAATGTAAAAGGTGTTCTGCATACGATCAAAGCCAAAATGAAAGAGGTCTTTTTAAACCGTATGTTGATCCAAAAAGACCTGATCAGAGAAATCCTACTGATCGCATTTACCGCAGCCATCTTTAAAAATCTGTCCGATTCCTTTTTTCAGCAAAGCACAGCCAATAGTGCATTTTATATTACTTATGTGATCCTATGCGGTGTCATGGTACATTCCTTTTTTTATTTAAACAAAACAGTAACGCAGCTCATTACCTTAATGGCAGATTATATGAAAGGAATGATCATGGCATATTCACTGGCTGTTGTCTCAACTTCCGGGATCACGACATCAACGACAGTTTATGAATTTTATCTTCTGCTGATCTATGCAATGACAACCCTTACAAATGTTGTATTACTTCCGATGATCAAGATCTTATTTGTCCTAAAGATCATCAACCATATATCAAAAGAAGAACATTTTTCAAGACTATGTAAAACGCTCGAAGGTGTGATCAAGTTTTTGCTCAAAGGATTCCTAAGTGTCCTGTTAGGAGTCCAGCTGATCCAGTCGATGATCCTTCCAGCCGTTGATTCCATGAAAAATACAGTTCTCCAAAAAGGAATGAGTGCCATTCCAGGAATCGGAAGTGGTTTGAATTCAGCCATGACCATGGTCATCGGTTCGGCAGTTGTGATCAAAAACAGCATCGGAGCCGTTGGAATCCTTGTACTGATCGTGATCATCGTGCCACCAGTTCTAGAGATCACAGCAGTTGTTCTTACCTATCTGCTGGCAGGGATCATGATCCAGCCCATATCCGACAAAAGGATCACCGGAGCGATGGATGCAGTCATTCAAAGCGGGAAATTAATGCTTTCGATGATCTTTACGATGGCACTATTATTTATCCTGTCCGTGGCATTGATTGCATTCTCAACCAACGTTAATTATTATGCGGGGTAAGGATTATGGATTATCTGAAAATGATCATATTTTTTCTGATCTTAACAACACTGATCGATCAGCTCTGCGACAAAAGCATCTACCATCCATACCTTCGGTTAATGACAGGATTTATGCTCATCTCCCTGATGATGCAGCCAATATCCTATTATTTATCCAATGAAGATATCGTGACACAGGCAATCTCAACCGCAGTCAAAGGAGAAAATAACCCTGCATTTTTAGATGGTGCAAAAGAGGAAAAACAAAATCAGATCAAAGAACAGATCACAACATTATTTTCACAATACGATCTCAAAGTATTAGACGTTGACTCAAAGGTAAATGAAAAAGGAACCATCGAGAAGATCGACATCAAAACAGACAAGCTTCGTCATACAAAGAAACTAAAAACCGCAATTTCAAACTTCTATAATATGAAGGAATCTAATATAAATATAAGTGAGTAGAAGAAATATGATAGAGAGGGAAAAACTACAACATCTGATCGAAAATATCGGCATTCCAAAACTTTGCCTGATCTTACTTCTTGGCATCAGCCTGATCATCGTAAGCATTCCATCCGGGAAGACAAAGAAGAACGCACAAAGCACTGAAACCACAGCAAAAGAAGACTCTACCGATCTCTATGTGAAAAAGCAGGAAAAACGATTGGTCAATGCATTAAAACATGTAGAAGGAGTCGGAAAAGTAAAAGTGATGATCACCGTTAATTCATCCAAAGAAGCCGTCGTAAATAAAGACAGTCCCTATGAACAAAGCAGTAGTGAAAAAGAAAAAACAGTCAAAGAGGATGAACAGACCGTCTTAGTCGAAGAAGACGGAAAGAAAGTCCCATACGTGATCAAAGAAGTAGAACCAGTCGTCGAAGGAGTGGTCGTTGTCGCCCAAGGCGGCGGGAATGATATTATAAAGAATCAGATCGTTGAAGCAGTTTCTGTGTTATTTCATATTTCATCTTATAAAGTGAAAGTCTTAAAAATGGAGGATTCCTAACAATGAAAAAAGTATTTCAGAAAAATCAGATGATCATCATGACCTTAGCGGTTGTGATCGCTGTTGCAGGGTATGTAAATTATAGTCAGAAATACGATCCGGCTGGGACGAAGAATAGTAAGACGAAGACAGTTTCAAAGAATGTGGCAAAAGAAAGTGCGGCAGCAGTAACCGATGATGTGACCGACGTTGGGGAAGCGGTACTGACGAATGCACAGGTTAGTAATTATGTGGCGAAGGCGAAACTTGAGAGGGAGCAGACACATAGCAAGGCGAAGGATACACTGGAGGAGATTATTAAAGATCAGACAGTGAAAGATAGTGTGAAACAGGATGCAGTGGATAAACTGGCGATGCTGTCAGAACAGATGGAGATGGAGACGGCAGCAGAGAATCTGCTGGGGGCTAAGGGATTTTTGAATAGTATTGTTACGATTACGAATGGGAAGGTGGATGTGTTGGTGAATAAGAAGGATCTGTCTAAGGTTGAGAGGAGTCAGATTGAAGATATTGTTGTTCGGAAGGTGGGGTGCCAGTTGGGGGATGTGGTGATTAGTTCGATTAAGACGGAGGAGTAGGTGAAAGTGCATATGGAATAGATGGTTGGGTTCTCTCTGGATGATGTTCTTGGGTAATTTTGGAATATCGTTCGGAGAGAATTTTATGTTTGTATATGGATTTGTATATTTGGGTTGCATATTTGATTGGTTGGATTGATGTTACGGCAGAGTTGTTGGAGATCGGATTTGATGGATAAAAAATGAAGACTACAGATTTGAAATTTTTTGTGAATAAACAAAAATGTTACTTTAATAGTAACTAAAAATAATGAAAATATATACAAAACATTATAAATTAGTAACAACAATGCAATTAAAATGTGCCCTTGTAATGTTACTATTACGGTACTATAATATACTTGTAAATCGAAAGCGGAACAACCAAAGGAGGATATGGTTATGGGATTATTATCAATTATTATCGCAGGAGCAGAACTTGGTGCAACTATCGGTGGAGCAGTTGCAACCGTAACAGGAGTCGCAGCGGAAACTGCGGTTGCAGTTGGAACCATCGCGGGGGCAGGCGTGGGAGCAGTAGTTGGTGTTACAGAAGCTGAAAACGCCAAAGAGGCGGTTGGAAGCTACTGTTAATCAGTTGTTTAGGTAGATCAAGGGAGGAAACAATATGGGAATTTATAAATCTGGCAGACCGAGCAAGTACAATCCATCAACAAAAACGGGATCAAAACCTCCAAAAAGTCCAGGAGAATATCGTATTAGAAATAGTGCTGGTATCATTACATATATTGGGGAAACAAATAACCTAAACAGGCGTATGAATGAACACCTTTACAATGGAAAGATGTCTGGCGGACAGAATGCAGGTGGAAGTTTTGAATGGAAAACAGCAGACGGAAGATCGACATCCGTAACCAGACGCAAACATGAGCGTTTAAAAATAGGACAGCATATGCCCGAACAGAATGCTTCTGGTGGCGGAGAAGGGCGAATTGCCAGATAAAATGAAAGAGAGGTAGAAAATGCTTCTATTTTCAACAACGCTTGAGATAAATGAAACAATGACAAAAGATGCTTTTATACAGCTTGTGGTTGAATAAAATTAGGTGAGTCCTTATAAATATAATGTAATTCCTGATATAAAATGGAACGGAGAACATAATATATGGTTTGAAAATGACGATTTGTCTGGACTGAAGCTATATGGAAAGAGTACTAAATGTAGATCTTGATTTTTGTGCTCCGTATTTTATTGCATTATTGATGAGACAAGGATATTTTAAAGACGATTAAAATCTACCTGTATCGAGTGAATCAATAAAGATTGATGATAAAAATATAGATACATTCATAGATGCTATAAATGGGAATAAGAAACTTCCTAAGCCATGTAATGGAAGAATTGAAGTTTATTTTCCAAATCCAAATGTTGAAAATAAAAAGTATTTATATAAACGACTGAAGGGGAAAGATAAAATTCTGTTAAAGAAAGTTGTACAATCTGTAATACAGTACAGCAATTCACAGATGATAGATACATTACATACCTGGCAAGATTTGAAATATCAGATGAAGGAAAGCATTATAAGCTTACATATTATGGATAGTAATAATTCATTGTAAAAATGACGAAATTTATTTTTTGGATAATCATTTATATCAGGAAAATTGCGTTTGCAGTTTTTTCTGATATTTTTGCTTTCAGAGTATTTATACACAAATCTTCTCTTTCTCTTACTTTTCTTGATTATAAGCTTTTCAAATGCCCAATTTCTGTACTAAAAACGCATGTTTATTCACCGTCAGATTGACAAATACATATGTTCTTGACAGTGATTTTCATATGTATTAAGATAAAGAAGAAAGTTCATTAGAAAATGAATTTTGCGCCGATGTTGTGTTTATGCGAGATTAGGGCATTTTTTGCTGTTGAGAGATGATAAAAATGACAATCATATGTTTTGCCACGCAAAATAGCATTTGAAGCCGCATAAACAGAAGGGTTGCAAAGACAGGATTTAAGAAATGAATTCCCCGGAAGGGGACGAGAACGCTAAGGCATCATCACCGTATCTGCTGAATTCACCATACAATTTAAGAAATGAATTCCCCGGAAGGGGACGAGAACTTATTTATTCCTCCTCTCCAAATAACTCATCGAGCCATTTAATTTAAGAAATGAATTCCCCGGAAGGGGACGAGAACAATATTAACAGTTTCAACGTTTTTACAGATACTTGTTATTTAAGAAATGAATTCCCCGGAAGGGGACGAGAACCATAACATCGCATTACAACACATCACCTTTACTAAACATTTAAGAAATGAATTCCCCGGAAGGGGACGAGAACTAATTATGTATTTTTTCTATTTCTCTTTAGATTCATCAATTTAAGAAATGAATTCCCCGGAAGGGGACGAGAACTTTCGTTCTTCCTTTTCCACTGTCTGAATCACTACCATATTTAAGAAATGAATTCCCCGGAAGGGGACGAGAACAAAAATCAATTGCAATATCACTAAATTGACGTGCGATTAATTTAAGAAATGAATTCCTCGGAAGGGGACGAGAACAGACTAACTGTACTATATCCGCATTCGCCAAAATCTATTTAAGAAATGAATTCTCCGGAAGGGGACGAGAACTTTTGCCATTCTTTCTGCAAGTAAAGCAGTGTAATCATTTAAGAAATGAATTCCCCAGAAGGGGACGAAAATGGAGCTTTTATTTATCGCAATAGGTAAGATTTTAATCTGTTTGAGAAACGGATGTCTCAAAGGGGGATGAAAAAGATTAGTATTTCAATTTAAAAAATTGTGAAGTATATTTTGATTTTAGATAAGACGTTTTTATAAAGAAGAGGAAAACATATATGGATAAATAGATGCAGGCCGGAATGGTACTGCATCTATTTTTGGTTAATGAACTATTTGATATATTTACCAATAATAATATTATTATCTGCAAAAAATGTTACCTATATAGTAACAAAAATATTATTATTTATAATAATAAAGTGTAAATTAGTAACATATATTGAATAAAAATGTACTCTTGAAATGTCAACATAACAGAACTATAATATACTTGTAAATTAAAAAAACACCAACTACAGGAGAAATGGTTATGTCATGTTTATATGTAACGGAAAATGGTTCAAAAGTAGGCATAAGAGGCGGACATTTTGTTGTAGACTGTAAGGACGGGACTGAAAAAACTATTTCGAAAGAAATCTTAGAATCAATAGTGATTTTTGGAAGTACATCATTAACGGTACCGTGTATGAAAGAATGCATGGAAAAAGGAATTACTGTTTCGATGTTTTCAACGAGAGGAAAATATTTTGGAAGACTTGAATCCATCACTCATATGAATGCAAAAAGATTAAAGCAACAAATTTATTTAAGTGATCAGGAAGAGATGAGAATTCAATTTTCTAAAAAGGTTATTTTGAATAAGATTCATAATCAAAGAGTAGTGTTGGGCAGATATAAGCGATATTCCAAAGAAGATATTCAAGAATATATTCACACAATGAAGATTTACGAAAATAAAATTTCACAATGTAATAGTGTTGAACAGATCATGGGATATGAAGGAAATGCTGCGAGACAGTATTTTACTGCATTATCTAAGATAGTGAAAGATGAGTTTAAGTTTTCAGGTCGGAATAAAAGGCCACCGAAAGATGCATTTAATTCCATGTTAAGTCTTGGATATACGATTTTGATGTATGAGATTATGGGAGAGATAGAGAATAGAGGAATTTCACCATATATAGGGTTTATGCATAAAGATAGTGAGAATCACCCAACACTTGCCAGTGATTTATTGGAAGAGTGGAGAGCTGTTATTGTTGATGCAACGGTGTTGAGCTTAATTCAAGGAAATGAAATTGATATTTTAGAATTTAGTAAAGATGAAGAAACAGGAGCGATGTTGCTTAGTAAAAAAGGAATCAATATTTTTATTAGAAAGATTGAGAATAAAATGCAAAGTATGATAAATTATTTGGAATATCTGGAACATCCAGTTAGTTTTCGAAGAGCAATCTGGTGGCAGGTGTCTAAAATAATACGTTGTATTGATGAAGGAAACTTTGATGAATATAAACCAGTGAGGATACGATGATTATGGAGTCTTTCGAACTCGAAACATTAATAAAAAGCAAAGCAGGTAAATCATTATACTTGATTATTTATGACATTTCAGAAAATAAACATCGATTGAAAATTTCAAAACTATTAGAAAGCTATGGAACAAGAATTCAAAAATCTTCATTTGAGGCATGGCTTATGAAGAAAAAGTTTGAAGGATTGTTGACAGCGTTAAGAAAAATAATATATACAACAGACAATATTAGAATCTATAAATTACATGGATATAACGAAGTTACAATTTTGGGCAAACAAGGCTATATTGATTGCGATGAAGTTATGATTGTCTGATGATCATTAAAAATAGAGATGAGGAGGGCTAACACATTATGACAAAATATGAAGAAGAATTTAATAGTAAGTGGGAAAGTTATAAAAATGAAAATAAAATTCCTAATATCTTATTATTAGGAAAAAGTGGTGTTGGTAAATCAAGTTTGGTAAACAGCATATTTGGGATTGATTTAGCAAAGGTATCAAATAGTAAACCTGAGACACAGGGTTTTAATTTTTATGATGGTGAAGAAAATGGAATTTCTGTTAATTTAATAGATAGTGCTGGTTATGAGGCTAATCAGGGAAAAACATATTATGAATTTATAAAGAATGGAATTAAGAATGGGATTACATATAAAGGACGTACTGAAAAAGTAAATCTAATATGGTACTGTATATCAGTTAGACATGAAAGGATTGAACCTATTGATTTGAATACTATTTCCAAATTAAATCAAGAAAAAGAGATTAAAGACAAAATATGTATTGTTTTTACAAAATGTGATTTAGATACGATTGATGGGAAATATGCAAAAATACTTAGAAATATATTGCAAGAAAAAGTTGGAATAATAGAGAGCTTTGAAACATCAACGGATAATGAAATAAAAGATCAATTAGATACAAAGAAACTGATTAAATGGTCTGTAGATCATTTAGATGAAGATGATTTAAAGGAAAATTTTGTTGCAGCTCAAAAAGAAGATTTAGAGACAAAGAAGGAGGAGGCAAGTAAAATTATTAAACGTGCGGTAGGAATTGCAGGGGTGACTGGGGCGGCTCCAATTCCATTTTCAGATGCTGTATTACTCGTTCCGGTACAAGTTGATATGACACGACGAATTATTAACATATATGGTATATCATCACTGGTAACAATATCAGAAAGCCTTGTTTCTGATGTTTTCATTTCGCAATTAGGTAAATCATTAGTAACCAACATATTAAAAATAATTCCAGTTGTTGGTTCTGTTGTAGGTGGAACAGTGAGTGCTACAATCGCAGCTTCAATTACAGGTGCACTGGGAGTTGCTGTTTCCGAAGTGTGTTTTAACAATGTGAAACGTTTTTTAAATGGAGAGGAAATTGACTGGGAGAATTTATTTATTTTTGAGGAATTGATAAAGATTGTAAAAGAAGAACTGAAAAAGAGAAAATGGTAAAGGGTAAAATTATGGAGAATACAGGTATCGCTAATATTATGCTTATTGGTAGGACAGGTGTTGGAAAATCTGCATTTGTCAATTATTTTTTAGGTAATGAGAATATGGCTGAATCTAGTGCGGGATTAGCTGTTACAAAAGGTACACACGAATATATAAAATACGTGAACGGTTATAAAATAAAAATTTATGATACAGAAGGATTGGAGATTACATCAGATTATTCATTTAATGAGATAAGTGATGAAATAATACGTTTTATTTTAGAAAAAGAGAATGATAAAAAAATTGAGAATAGAATTCATACTATTTTTTATTGTATTAATGTTATGGATAACAGATATGAAGATAAAGAAATAGAAATCATTAAGAAAATAGAAGCTGAAATACATAAAGATATACATATCATTCTTACGCATTGTCTGGAAAAAGAGAATGTTTCAAGAGAAGAGCAGGAATTAATTGAGAGAGTCGAGAAAGGAATGCATTTTAAGGAGGGCGAAAAACGAATTTTTAGAGTTAGTTCTGTAGAACAGAATTTAAGGAAGGGAAAAGTTAAAAAATTTGGAAGAGATGAAGTTATAAGTACAGTATTTAGATTGTTATGGAATAATTTACTCAAAAAAGTATCTGTAGAGTGTGCAAAAGAACTTGTATTAGGGACAGAAGACATTGTATATTCAATATTTGAACATTTGGAAATGATTATAAAGAAGAATTGTACCTCAATCAAAATAATTAAGGAAGCTTTAAAAGAGGATGGTTTTGAAAAGTTAGAGGAAGAATTTGAGAAGATAGATGAACAAATAGAAGAATTCGAAGAACAAACAAATGAGAAATATCAGGAAATAATAAAGGATGTCGTAAAATTTTATAATCAATATGGTAAGGCATTAGATGTGGATATTGAAGATGTTAAAGCTATTGAAATCACAGATTTCCTTATTGATGTATATGGGGATTTTGATATTGATGAGATCATTGAAAAAAGTGATTTGCAAAGAAAAATGAATGAGATAGAGGAAGGCTTTGATGAGGAAAGTGTGACTTTAATGATTAAGTGTGTAGGTAAAATGACAAATTTATTATTTACAATGAAAAAAGAACTTATAAAAATATTAAGGGATATCAAAATGGAAATTCTATCCAATATGCCTGATGAAGATAAAATTGCAAAAGAGATATATGAAGAATTATGCAATTTGTGATTTGTTAAAGCAAAGAAATTTCTGTTTCTATATTACTCGGTGGATTGACAGGAGAAGAATAAGCAAGTACATATTAAAAATACCTGCTTATTAACATCTGGTCGTTCGTCAGTGGTCTACTTATTATTTTCATAAACTGATAATGCTTTTTGATACATTTCATGGAATTTCTCACGTAAACTGTTTGGAGAAATAACCTCAGCATCTTTGCCGAATTTAAAGAAATAAACTTCGGCTTGGCGTTCGGTGCAGTGAAATACATATTCATGGTCTGAAGATTTTTGAGGATCAAAATCAGGTCGCATATGAAGTAAAGCTTTGTATTTTTCGATTCCTTCATCAGTTAGTCGAATGTGTATTTCTTCTTCCTGTCCGATAAGGAATTGTACCTTTCGGATAGCAATAGCTTCTTTTAATTGTTTTTGATCTTCTTTTGTTAATTTGCCGTTTCGAGCAATTTTTTCTCCATTTTTTCTGGTAGAACAGATTTTAATTTTCTTTAAATATGGAATTCGAAAAGAAGCAGGATGTTTTTTCTGTGTCTTATCATTTATACTTTTAGACATACCAACTAAATATAGCCTGGTGGAAAGTGAGTCTGTATCGAAAGAAAATGGCCAGACTTTATAAGCATCACCAGAAGCAGTGGTCACTTCTAGTAGTGAATGATTTTTAATTGCTTCATTTGCAATATCATATTGTTGCTGGAAGAAAATCTGTTCTCGTTCCTTATATGTTAAAGAGGCGTAATCTTCTAAAATACATTTTAAATATTGAGAAAAAGATTTATAACAAGAATATTCAGACTTTTCAATATTGTAATTTTTTTGCATCAGGGCTTCGTAATTGCTTGTATTGATATAATATATCTGACTATTAAATTTATCTTTTAATAGAGTGGATATATATTTCATCTGTTTTTCTTTCTCATGTTGAAGAAATGTTTTGATAAAAGCTTCGCATGAATCAGAATCTTTTTCTTGTTGGTACTGATAAAAGATATCATATAATTCTTCTTTTTTACGGTCCTGATAGAGATCTATAGAAGCTTTTGAAGTTTTATAATAATTATGTAAAACAGTATTTATAAATGTAGAACGACTTTTTATATTAAATTGTTGCATATCATCATTTATGATCATGTATGCAGTTTCGCTTAGGTTAATTCGTACACGGTTATTTTCTGCGATTGGTATGAATTCCATAGTGTTGTCCTCTTTCTTTTTATATTTTGCAATACGATAGCAATATACATAATATAATAACATAAATATGCGTGCATCTCCAACGAGATAATTATAAATAAAAAATTTGCTATTTATCTATACAAAATACATATAGGATGTGATAAAATATAAAAGAAAAATATACAAAACAGACAAATAAGATAAGGAGACAGTATGAAAAAAATTTTATTTTCACCAGTAGGAGGAACAGATCCAATCTCTAATTTTAGAGATGGTGCCTTGCTACATATTTGCAGAGTATATCAGCCAGATATCGTTTATTTGTATTTGTCAAAAGAAATGTGTGAATTTCAGGAAAAAGACGATAGATATAGATTTTGTTTACGAAAACTTGGAAAGTTGATTGGAAAAGAATTTGAAATTATTGAGATAGAAAAGAGAGAACTAGAAGAAGTTCAGATATTCGATATCTTTATGAAAGAATATCGTGAAATTTTAAATGATATAAAAAATAAGTATCCAGAAAGTGAATTGATTTTAAACATATCATCAGGAACTCCTGCAATGAAAAGTGCATTACAGATTCTCGCAGCTATGGGAGAATTCAAAATGAAAGCAATACAGGTAAGTACACCAGAAAAAAAGATCAATCCACATGTGGAAGACAGGGATCATTATGATCCGAGTGAATATTGGGAAACAAATGAAGATAATCTCGCGGATAAATTTGAAAATCGTTGTGAGGAGTCAAAACATTATTATTTAATGGATGAGGTTCGTAAGGAAATTATTATAAAGCATATACGAGCTTATGATTATGTTGCTGCATTGGAGATTGTGAATCAATTGACACAGCCATTAGAAGAAAAAACGATGGCGTTGCTTAAAGCAGCAAATTCCAGAATGAAGCTGAATATCGGTGATGTTAATAATATTTTAAAACCATATGATATTAATATTATTCCAGTAAGAATAGAAGAGGAACAAAAAGTTTTCGAATATTTATTAAGTCTGGAAATTAAGATTAAGAAAGAACAATATGGAGATTTCTTAAGAGCGATCACACCAGTGGTGGTAGAATTATTCAAGTTAGCAACAAAGAAATATACAGGAATCGACTGGAAAAAATATTGTGTACAAGATGAGAAAACAAAGCAGTGGACGTGGGATATGGATAAGATTTCAAGTAATAGCCAACTAAAAGAAGCTTTGGATAACGTGTATACAAGTGGATTTGCAGGAAGAAATGTATATTCAGATCACCTAAGCGGAATTATAGATGAGATGTCCAGTGATGCAGAGATTAAAGAAATGACGAGTGAAATACGAAAGGTTGAAAAATCTGTACGTAATATCTCAGCTCATAATTTAGTTTCAATTACAGAAAAGTGGGTAAAGAAATATAGTGGCTATGAGCCAATGGAAATATATTTTATGTTAAAGAAATATGTAAAAAAACTAGGATGGGCTATAAAAAAGGAAGACTGGAAATCATATGACACAATGAATACGATGATAATAGGAAAGATAAAATGATCACAGAGTTAAAACTAAAAATAAACTATCGATCAGCGGAAAAACTATCTTATCAGATCACATCAGTTATGCATGGTATCTTAATGGAACAGATAGATCATGAATATGGAGAGATTCTACATAAAAATAGTTTAAAACCATTCACGCAGACAGTCTGTGAGATTACAGAAGGTACATTTATCTGGAGAATCTGTACTTTAACAAAAGAGGCAAAAGAACAGATTATTGATAAGCTGATGGCGATTGATGATTTTTATATGAGATATAAAGATTTAAGATTAACAGTAGCTGAAAGAAGTTATAAAGAGATTTCTTATGATACCTTGATTGAAAACTACTATTTTGAAGAACAACCAAGAAATATTCAGATACATTTTTGCTCGCCAACAGCATTTAAAAGTCAAGGTAACTATGTGTTTATGCCTTCTGTAAGACTTGTGTTTCAAAGTCTGATTCAAAAATACGACAGTTTTTCGCCAGGAACAGAAATTGGAAGCAGGGAAACATTGGAACATATTGAACAATATGTTTCTATTATCAGATATAATTTAAGAAGTACAAGATTTCCTTTAGAAGGAACCAGAGTGCCTGCATTTGTTGGAACGATCACATTTCGGGTAAAAGGTCCGCAACAGTTGGTGAATCTTATAAAGATGTTATCAGTGTTTGGACAGTATTCATCGGTTGGAATCAAAACGGCACTTGGAATGGGACGGATATCAGTAGAGGGAGCGTGATAAGATGACAGAGAATCAGCAAAAGATTGTAATTGGTTCGTTGTTACATGATATAGGAAAAGTTTTATATCAAGATAATAAGGAAGAAAAACATAGTGAAAAAGGATATGATTTCTTAAGAAATGAAATCGGTCTTAAAGATCGTGATATATTAGATCAAATTCGATATCATCATAGTCAAAGTATTCAAGATGCAGATATAGAAAATGATTCCTTTGCCTATATTACATATATGGCTGATAATATATCCTCTGGGCTTGATCGCAGGAAAAAGGAAGATGAGGATGGAAGCTTTGTTCAGGACACAGTACTTGAAAGCATATTTAATATTTTGAATCGTAATAATGGATGTTCTCATTATCGTCCGATAATGTTAGACCAGAATGATGAAATAAATTTTCCGACAGAAGAAACAATCTCATATGATGAAGCATTTTATAAAAATATAATTCAAAAATTAAAAGATTGTTTGGAGTTTTTTTCATATAGTGATGAATACATACATTCATTATTAGAGATCCTGGAACAGACTTTGTCATTTGTACCTTCGGCAAAATCGCAAAAACAGATGATAGATATTTCTTTGTATGATCACGTGAAGCTCACAGCAGCAATCGCAAGTTGTATATATCAGTATTTACAGGAAAATATTCAAAATGATTATAAAGATCAATTATATGTGCATGCGGATGAATTTTATGATAAGAAAGTATTTTTAATTTATAGTATGGATATTTCAGGAATTCAGGATTTTATATATACGATCAACAGTAAAGGAGCTTTAAAGGGGCTTAGAGCAAGATCATTTTATCTTGAAATCATGATGGAACATCTGATTGATGAACTACTTGCAAAGACTGGATTATCAAGAACAAATCTGATTTATTCAGGTGGTGGACATGCTTATCTGTTGATGGCAAATACGGACCAGACCAAAAAGATTTTAACGGAATATGAAAATGAAATAAACCGATGGTTTTTGCAGGTTTTTCAAACGGCATTGTACGTTGGAACTGGTTATACACAGTGCAGTACAAAAGACTTGGAAGATCAGCCAAGTGGCAGCTATGAAGAGATTTTTAGAAAAATTTCAAAGAGTATTTCATCGAAGAAAATAAAAAGATATGGTGCAAAAGATATTATATGGTTGAATACGAGAAAACAGGAAAATGGAGAAAGAGAATGCATTATTTGTCGTCGCTCAGATCATTTGAGAGAGAATAATCATTGTGAAATATGCTGGACGTTGGAACAGATGTCAACAAAGATTATGAATGATACATTTTTTATTGTAGGTAAAACTAAAGAAAATATATCCTTACCGCTACCCGGAGATTATTATCTTACAGTAGAAAAAGATGAAAAGGCTGTAAAAAAGTATATGGGTAAAAAGGAATATGTACGAGCATATAGTAAAAATGTATTCTATTCTGGATATTCTGTTGTAACAAAACTTTGGATTGGTGATTATCAAAAAACGGATCGATATGATTTTCCAAAGTTAGCACAAGATGCTCAGGGAATCGAGAGAATTGCGGTTTTAAGAGCGGATATTGATAATCTTGGTGAAGCGTTTGTTTCTGGATTTAAGAATGAGAAAAATAATAATCGCTATGTTACAATTTCTAGAACAGCAACGTTTTCCAGAAAGTTATCGCTGTTTTTTAAGTATCATGTGAATCATATTTTGCAGAACGGACAATTTTATTTAAAAGACAAAGATGATAAAGAAAGATGTGCGGTAGTTGTATATTCAGGTGGAGACGATCTGTTTGTTGTAGGAAGCTGGGATGATGTGATTGGATTTGCTGTGGATTTATATAATTCATTAAAGAAATATGCACAGGGAACATTAACGATCTCGGGAGGAATTGGCTTATATTCGCCAAAATATCCTATTGCATCTATGGCAAAGCAGACAGGAGAATTGGAAGATGCTGCCAAAGGATTGGAAGGAAAGAACGCCATCTCATTATTTGATGCAAGATATACTTTTCATTGGGATGAATTTATAGATATCATCATTCAGGAAAAATTTGAACTGATCAAGGAATATCTTGAGAATTTTGGAAAAGAGAGGGGAAAGGCGTTCTTATATCGAATTTTGAGTTTAATCCGTGCAACATGGGATGATGAAAATGGAAAAATCAATATTGCACGTTTTGCATATCAATTGGCAAGAATCGAGCCGGATAAGGATGCAACGGATGAACAAAGAAAGATATATAATGAATTTTCTAAATCAATGTATCAATGGATAAAAAATAAGAAAGATGCAAAGCAATTAGAATTGGCAATTTATCTATATGTTTACTTGTTAAGAGAAAAGGAAGGTCGATTAGATGAAGATTGATAAAATGAATTATGTAGATACGGCAGAAACAGTAGTAGGGCAGTTAAGAAAAGATAAAAAGGGAAAGAATATAAGATTGACTACGAGCAAGATCAGAAATATACTGGCAATGGTTTCAGAGATTTATAATGAAGTCATTCATGAAAAGGGTGAAAAGTTATCTGGGAAAAGCCAGGAACGTATTCAATATCTAAGATTGAGAATTACTTATGAGGCTGGAAGAGATGATGATGTGAAAGATTTTGTAGATAAGAGTGAATTGCTGCAGATGCTTAAGAAGATTGGAAATAATAAAGAAGAATTTCTGCTGTTTTGCAGATATTTGGAAGCATTGGTAGCATACCATAGATTTTATGGCGGAAGAGATAAGTAGGAGGTAACAAAATATGTATTGTAAAATTAAAATTTCAGGGAAAATTAAAGTTATGACAGGTATGCATATTGGAGGATCTTCTGCGTTTTCAGCAATCGGAGCTGTAGATTCGCCAGTTATACGTGATAAACAAAGTGATCTTCCAATGATTCCAGGAAGTTCTTTAAAAGGAAAACTAAGAACACTAATGGCCAGAGGATTAGCAGAATCAGCTACTGCGAAAATTAGAGGTTATGATGATGATCCAGAAATTGTATTACGTTTATTTGGAAATGCTAAAAAAGGGGAAAAAGATCATAGAAATAGTCGTTTACTATTTTCAGATATGTGCTTATCCAATATGGATGAGTTGCGGAAGATGGACATTCATTCCGCAACAGAAGTAAAATTTGAAAATTCAATTAATCGTATGACAGCAGTTGCGAATCCTAGACAGATTGAACGAGTGATCAGGGGTTCAGAATTTAATTTGGATATTATTTATAATGTGGAGGATGAGACGCAGATTAAAGAAGATTTTCAAGCAATCAAAGATGGATTAACTTTATTAGAATATGATTATCTTGGTGGAAGCGGAAGCCGTGGATATGGAAAAGTAAAGTTTGAAAATCTGAGCGCGAAAAATGTGATTGGCAAGATAAATCAAGAAATTATGGAAGAATGTAATAGAATTTTAAGTGGAGACGAAGCATGAAATATAAAATCTGTAAATTAAATTTTTTAACAGGTTTGCATATTGGAAAAGGAATGCTTGTAGATGGAGAACCGATGTTTATGGCTGATACTTTATTTTCAGCATTATGTCATGAAGCGTTAAATATCCCAAAAGGTATTGATAGGCTTTTAAATTATTGTAAACAAGGCCAATTAAGATTAAGCGATGGACTTCCATACATTGGAGAAACCTGTTATATTCCGAAACCGATGATGACGATTGAATCAAAGGATGAGGGAAATTCAAAGATTAAAAAAGCATTTAAAAAATTAAAATATATTCCAGTGGATAAAATTATGGAATATACAAAGGGAAATTTAGATGCGCAATTAGAAAAAGACAAACTGGCAATGCTGGGTAAGTATGAAATACAACAAAAAGCATCCATTACATATGAAGAAGAAACATTACCTTATTATGTTGGAGGATTCCATTTTATGAATGGAAATGGAATTTATGTAATTGTTGGATATGAAAATGATGAGGTATGGGAATATATTTCTTTATTAATGAATGGGTTATCTTTTAGTGGTATTGGAGGGAAAAAGTCTGCAGGTTATGGAAGATTTGAAATCAAATTTTATGATTTGACAGAGAAATTAGAGGAAAGATTGCATCTGCAAAAATATAAAAAATTCATGACATTAAGCTTTTCTTTACCCCAAAATAGAGAAATGGATGAAGTTTGTGAAAACTCTGAATTTCAGCTCATAAAAAGAAGTGGTTTTATCAGTTCTGATACATATGATGTGACATATCAGAAAAAGAGAGATTTTTATGGATTTACTGCAGGTTCTTGTTTTGAAAAAACTTTTGCTGGAGATATATTTGATGTATCAGTTCATGGAAACCATCCTGTATATCGATATGCACTGCCAATCTTTATGGGGGTGATTTAATGCAGTCTTATTTAAAGACATATAAAATAATATTAGAGACAAAGGCTCCATTATATATTGGTTCTGGAAAATTAATGGGAAAAAAAGAATATATTTATAATCGAAGAGAAAAAGAAGTTCTTGTACCAGATATTATAAAAATGTACCAAGGGTTAATGAAAAAGGGATTGGCACAAGCGTATGAGCGATTTTTATTAGATCCTAGGGAAAAAGATTTGTACATGTGGTTGAATCATCATGACATATCTTACGCAGAATGCAGGAAATGGAAAAGTTATTCTTATGATTCCTCAGATATTGTTTTTGACAGAAATTCCAGAGATGTCTCTCTTTTTGTAAAAGATTCATATGGAAAACCATATATTCCAGGAAGTAGTTTGAAAGGTGCTTTGAGAACAATTCTATGTGTGAATGAGTTGATGAATAATGAAGAATTAAAAAAAGATACACAAAGTACAATACAACATCAGTTGAGAAATTCCCGTCCGGGAAGAAAATATTTACAACGGGAAATGGACAATATCGAAACAAATGTTTTTCACACGTTGGATATAAATGAAAAGATTCATAAGAGTAATGCTGTACAGGATAATATGAAAGGCGTGATCATTGGTGACAGTCGTCCTCTAAGTGTTTCTGATCTGACGTTGTGTCAGAAAATAGATGTAAGTACAAGAGGACAAAAAACTAGGATGCCAATATTAAGAGAATGCATAAAACCTGGAACGAAGATAGAATTTGATCTGACAATAGATAAGAGTATTAATAATTATGATTCAAAGAAGATCATAGAAGCGGTTAATAATTTTTTAAACACATATTATCACTTTTTAGACAAGTATGAGGGAATGAAAAAAGAAAAGGATATCATTTACCTAGGTGGTTCTGTTGGATTTGCGAGTAAGACAATTCTTTATGGTTTATTTCCAGAAAAAGAAGCAGTCAAGATCATCAGTACGATATTTGATAAGACCTTACCTCGAAAAGTAAATCAACAGCATCATCATGAGAGAGATATTCGATTGGGTGTTTCACCACATATGAAAAAATGCACAGAATATGCGGGAAGATTATATGAATTTGGAAAATGCAAGATTTGTATATTAACTTAAGTTCCTGTGAGATTAAGAAATCAGCTAACATGGTGAGATGCTAAACTAAGAGCAGCTGGAATGAAGAGGGCAAAGAGCCTGATAGAGACTGGGAGGAATTGACAGAGAAGATAGAAGCAAATGTGTCAAAAATAGTTGAGCTGTGAATATACAAAATCTTTCCAAATTCGTTACATATATTAAGTAAGAATTTGGAAAGATTTTTAATTTTATTATTAATATTATAAATTAATCAATTAATTATAGACGGTTGTAATTAATCTGATTATAGAATATAATATTTTTATTATGAAAATATTATGATATTGGTTGTATGATACCAAATTATAATTACGAATAGATAATTTGAAAGATAAAATGCCAATATATACGGAAAGATGAGATTAATACAATGAATGCGATAAATACCAATGAACAAATGATTCAAAAAATTAATGAGGTTCTTCAAAATAAGAAAGATGCAGTAGTAAATATTGTGAATGATAAACTGACGATTTCGGTATTTTCATTGTTGGAAAAAAATCTGAAGAACGTAAAAAAAATTAATTTTGTAATTCGTGATGTGAGATATTTACCGCAGCAGTCAGAGATAGCACATGAATTTGAAATAAATCCAACAGATGTATTATTTAATGCATACGACATAACAGAAAAAAATAAATTACAACATTTTTCAAGAGCAAGGAGCATGCATGATTTTATAGAAAAATATGTTAATGTTCGAAAAGTAAATTCAGGAATACAAGTAGGTGGGAATGTTTTGATTATAGATGACGACTTTATGATTCAAGGGTCATCATCACTTGAAGTATCGAAAAAAAATAACAGAGAATTGCTTAGTAATATTAATTTTGACAGCATATTAAGTGGAAGTGCAGATAAAGAACAAATACAAGGGGCAACAGAGACTTTTAATCGTATATGGTTTAATAAACGATTTTCTGTAGATTATAAAAAAGAATTACTTACCAGTTTACAATATGTATATAAAGAACATGCTCCAGAGTTTTTATATTATTTTACTTTGAATGAGTTATTTGGTGATCAGTTAGATGCTGGGGTAGAACGTTTTGAGAGAGATAGTGTAAGATTTAAAAAGACACAAATTTGGAATGCGTTATATGATTTTCAGAAAGATTGTGTGGTTTCTGCTATTCGAAAACTTAATACATATGGAGGTTGTATTATTGCAGATTCGGTAGGTTTAGGAAAAACATTTGAAGCTTTAGCAATTATAAAATATTTTGAAATTGGGATGAATAGGGTGTTGGTTTTAACACCAGCCAAATTATATGATAACTGGAATTCATTTAGAGGAGATTACAAGGATTCATTTTTAAAGGAAACATTTAATTATAGAATCATGTTTCATACAGATTTATCTAGATATAGTGGAATGTCGCGTTCAGGACAAGATTTGAAAAAATTTGATTGGGGATTATATGATTTGGTTGTTATTGATGAAAGTCACAACTTCCGTAATAGGAATGACAGATATGATGATAATGATCAGTTAATTATGACTCGATATGCAAGATTAATGCAGGATGTTATAAAGCATGGAAATAATAATACAAAAGTCCTTATGTTATCGGCAACACCTGTAAATAATAGTTTGGTTGATTTGAAGAATCAGATTAGTATTATTACAAGAGATACAGATTCAGCTTTTGAAGAAAAAGGAATCACAAGTGTAGAGAATCTTTTACGAAGAACATCTGCGAGTATTAATGCATGGGAAAAAAGACCTCATCATAAAAAGGATGAATTATTAGATAGTCTTCCTTCTGATTTTTATAAATTACTTGAAATGATGACTATAGCACGCAGCAGGAAACATATTACGAATTATTACGGGAATAATGGAGTTGGCAAGTTTCCTGAAAAAAATCGTCCAATTACACTTAATAGTGACATTGATACAGAAGGTGAGTTATTAAATTTTAAAGAAACAAATGAACTATTGGAAGCATTAATATTAAGTGTATATACACCGATGAAGTATATTAAGAAAGAATACACAAAGATATATACAGACAAGTATTCGCTTAAGGGAAAACATGGGGGATATATGGAGTTTGATACTC
>ERZ791871.114-NODE-114-length-112613-cov-4.401580_pt1 | contig 112613 bp, 106 predicted proteins | sample MGYA00510280_ERZ791871 | MGnify/ENA primary metagenome ERZ791871 (study PRJEB30046, sample SAMN00792111) | human gut metagenome | study: EMG produced TPA metagenomics assembly of the A metagenome-wide association study of gut microbiota in type 2...
AAAGCACTTTCGACAGCCGTACCGTCCATCAAAAGTACCCTTGCGCCCTGCCGGGAGCTTTTCCTCCCTTCGGTCGGTATGGCTGTGCCCGGTTATATCCTTGCCCAGATATATTCCAGATCACCACGGTAAGGTGTCCCCACCAGATACCAGTTCCGGGCAGCATCCATTTCCATCCGGGTCTGTACCCATTTGCCATCCATCAAAATCTGCAGGCATTCCCCACAGTGCAATCCGGTATCAATCCATAAGTCCGAAGACAAGATACCGTATCTTCCGTTGTTGCTGTTGTAACCAAGTCTACCTTCTCTCATTTTCACGTTCTCCCTTCATTCATCTTTATCTCAAGGATGCCCTGAAACAGGGCTCCCTTCGCAGCCATTCACCTATCGTTAGTGCAAGAATATTCCGTCTGCACTTACCAGTCTGTTCCTTGTTTGCTATCTACAGGTGCGTGACACGCTCCTGTCATAGGGTAGTCAACAAGAACTGTTACCATCGGAAACTGTCCGGTATGCCTCGTCTATCCAGATATTCCTGCCGGGATTTTTCCCGTTCTTCCTCTGTAGAGGCAGTTTTCGACTTTGTATATAATTGCCGGTTCGCCATACGATCCACCTTTTCCATAAGCCCTTTGCAGATTTCCTCTGAACAGCTTTGATCTTCCATCAAATGATAGGAAACAAGCTGTCGGAACAGGTTAAACGGTATCTGTACATTCTTAATTTCCATATAGTATCCTTTCAAGGTGGCAAGATGCCCTGTTCTTAAGAAATAGTCATCTTGCCATCTTCCTTTTATTCTGACAACACCCAGAACCATTGATTGCCACGTTTTACAGAATCAATCTCCTGTTCCAGTTTTGCATTTCGCAGTGTTTTCTTCTTAATCCCACGCTTTTCAGCTTCTTCTTCAATCTTTCTCTGAGCCATACCACCGTTAGCCAGTATCTCCAGCAAGAACGCTTCCGCTTTCCGGCTTTTTTGCCCTCTGCTGTCACCACTGAGCAGATCATCTGCGCTGATGTCATATTCCCCGATCCATTCAAAACCCGTCTCCTTATCCAGACGGAATGCTAGGGATTTTCCTTCTGGTGCAAGGGAACTTTTCACATGGCATACCACACGGATTTCCGGTTCATCCTTAATTCTTCCAACAATCAGCACGCTTCTGGCTGCAGCCTGAAAATCAATAGAACCTAAGCCACGATAAGAAGACTTTCCATTGCTGTTTTTGTTCATATGCCCGATCAAAATGATTGCACAGTGATATTTCTCTGCAAGCACCGCTACACGTTTCATTAACGGGCGGATTTCATTTGCCCGGTGCATATCCACCTCTGCACCAAGGAAGCCTTGTATTGGGTCTAATACCACCAGACGGGCTTTTGTCTGTACAATAGCTTCCTCCAGCCGGATATCCAGCATAGTAAGTGGCTGCTCCCGGTCATCAATGACCAGCACTCTGGAGCATTCAGCACCAGCCGCCAGAAGCCTCGGCTTAATCGTATCGCCCAGCCCATCCTCTGCAGTCTGATAAATAACATTCACAGGCTCCATTGGACTTTCCAATAATTTCGTATCAGAATCATTCGCCATTTCTGCTCCACTCTTTTCCTCGGTTGCCTGTTCTTGCTCTGGCAGAATCTTTTCTCCTCTGGTCAATTTTGCAATGATCTGAAGCACCATCGTGGTCTTACCTTCCCCGGGATCTCCCTGAATAATCGTTACCTTCCCAAAAGGAATAAATGGGTAAAACAGCCATTCAATCTGTTCCACCTCTACCGTTTCCATATTGATCAACTTTAGATCCGGCTCCATCCTTTTTGTTTCTGTTTTCTGTGTCTCTAATCTGTTTGTTTCCATCCGTTCCTCCTTATTTTCCCGTTGAAAGGAACAGGAGATTTTGATAGAATACCCATAGAAAGTTTTGGTTTGAGTATTCTACCAAATTCCTGCCTTTAGGTGTTTGCCGACACTTAAAGGCTTTTTACTGTCCATCTTTCATCCCTTTCATCGTTACCGTAATCTGTTCAATCACATCCAATAAATCTTTTGGTACTTCCTCACCTCCTTTGATGCGCTGAAGCTCCTCCAGAACTTTTGCCAGTTCCATTTTCAGTGCTTTATACACTCTTGGATTCCCTACTACGACAATTTCTTTTTCCTGCAGGCGCCGGACAATATATTCCTGCTTCGTAAGTCCGGATAATCTGACCAGCGTTTCAATCAATTCATCCTCTTCCGGTGATACCCTGAAAGCTACGGTCTTATTTCTCCAACGTCCCTGACTGTCCCTGCTTTTTGCTGACATCTGTTTTCCTCCTCTACTTCGCAAATTCTTCAGTCTCAAACATTACATCCATCCGTTCCTGATCCAATCGGTCTACCATCTCCGTCTGCACAGATGGGAATAAATGTGCATACCGGTAAGTGATCTTTTCCGCAGAATGCCCTACACGTTTCCCGATTGCAAGAGCTGTAAATCCCATATTAATCAGCAGGGAAACATGGCTGTGACGGAGATCATGTACCCGGATTCTTTTTACCCCACTTTCCTTACAGCCACGATCCATCTCGTGGGAAAGATAATATTTCGTGACAGGGAAAATTCGGTCATCTGGCTGCAGGCTGTAATACTGTTTGAAAAAGTCCTGCATCTCGTCACATAAAAACTGGGGCATCTTTACAATCCGGTTGCTGTTCTTGGTCTTTGGGGTAGACATCACATCCTCCCCCTCCAGGCGTTGATAAGACTTATTGATCCGCAGGGTTCTCTTCTCAAAATTGAAGTCCGAAGGAGAAAGGGCGAGAAGTTCGCCTTCACGGACTCCGCACCAGTAGAGCAGTTCAAATGCATAATAGGAAAGCGGTTTGTCCATCATTGCCTCGGAAAATTTTAAATACTCTTCTTTCGTCCAGAATTCCATTTCCTTACTTTCCTCTGCACCCATTGTTCCTGCTTTCTGCGCCGGATTGGCTTCCAGATCATAGAATTTCATTGCATGATTGAAAATCGCACTTAATTGTCCGTGAATAGTCTTCAAATACGTTGGGGCAATCGGTTTCCCCGACTTATTTTTCAATTTCCGCATGGCATTCTGCCAATCAATCACATCCTTGGCGGTAATCTCAGATACTTTCCTCTGACCCAGATAAGGGATGATTTTACTACGGATAATACTTTCCTTTGTCAGCCAGGTACTTCTCTTCATACCTGGCTTTACATCCTCCTCATATAATTTGCAGAAGCTTTCCATCGTCATATTGACACTTGCTCTTTTCTGGAGTTGGAACTGATTCTCCCATTCCATTGCCTCCCGCTTCGTTTTAAAGCCACGCTTGCATTTCTGCTTGCGCTCTCCTGTCCAGTCCTGATACCTTGTCATAACGTACCATGTGTTATTGCTTTCATTCTTGTAAACTGCCATTCTTAGCCCCTCCCATCATATAATTTTGTTCCATAGAACTGCTGGTAAAAATACTTGCGGTCAACACGACCGGGGATGGTCTGGCATCCCATCGCTTCCAGCTCCCTGTTCAGCCTTTTAATCAGCTTGTACGCATAGGATTCGGAAACCTCCAATGCCTCCATCACTTCATCCACTCTCATAAACATTTTTTCCATTGATAAATCCTCCTTTGTTTTTACTATACATTTCTGTATTGGTTATATGTTACTATACTTTTTTGTATTGGTCAAGCATCCGTAAATAAAAATTCTATACTTTTTTGTATCAGTTCTCCTTGTCGGCACTATACTTTTATGCTATACTTTTTCTATCAACAACAGATAGGAGCGATAGTTATGGCGATTGGTGAAAGAATCCATCATTTCAGACTTCTGCATGGGTTCACGCAGAAGTATCTTGGACAGCAGCTTGGTTTCAGCGATATGCAGGCAGATGTCCGTATTGCACAGTACGAAAAAGGGGCACGCAGCCCGAAAGAAAAATATCTCAATGCACTGGCTGATATTTTCGAGGTATCTCCCCATGCACTGGCTGTCCCGGATATTGACAGCTATGTAGGACTCATGCACACGCTGTTTGCACTGGAAGACCTCTACGGTCTGCATATCGGCGAGATTGATGGGGAACTCTGCCTCCGGCTTGATAAAACCAAGGGTACCACCTACCTTTCTATGTTTGATATGTTCCACGAATGGCAGGAACAATCTGCAAAACTGGAATCCGGTGAGATCACGAAAGAAGAATACGACCAATGGCGGTATAACTATCCCAACGTGAAAAAATAAAAAACCAGCAAAAAAAGGCCTTACCAAACTGATTTCACTCAATTCGGTAAGACCTTTTTATGTTGGTCAAAAATAATATTTACCTGATAACCTCCGGCTCACGCAAGAATAAATGCATGGTTGCCAGTGTTATCATTTTGTTATCAAATAGAACCTTGATGTCTCTCAAACGCCCTGTTTATGCGGGTTCTCAGATTTTTTTCATTATTCAAACTCGGCGTGTCCTTTGTCGTTATTAACTATATTTGTTTAAGTTTTATACAAATACACGCCGCTTTTTACTTCGATTACATCAATTATTCTGGCTTGCTGATTTTCTGTTGCCAAAATGTTGCCACGTCTTTATTATAGCAAATCCTCGCAGATTGACAACCTATTTTTGAAATGTTACGCAATAGAAGCCTATTTTCGGGTATACAGGCATAAAATATCTCATATCTTAATTTGCAACTTTAAAACTTTTGCAAAAAGCCAATTTCAAAGCAGCTATTGCGTAACGGTCACTGTCAAATCATACTATCAAGCACTTTATTATCGGCAGCATTTTTCAAACGGACTGCAATACCGCCAATAGCACTTGAAAGATAATCCAAAAGTTCTCTGTCATCTTCATAATAGTTCTTTATAAAAATTTCAAGCGCAGATTCCAAGCGTTTCTTTATATCTTCCAAATCTACTTGTATAAAAAGCTCCTGCATATATAAATAATCCGTTTGCTCTAATTCTGATTCCACCAAAGATTTCCCCGTCAAAATATGTCCTATAACATAGGTAAAAACTGTTTCACATATATTATCCATTGACTCTTTCCAGTTCCTATCGATCTTAAACAATATATTTGTGACATAACCCGCAGGAAACGATTTCAAAAATTTCTGTTCTAAACCGATACACTTAATAAATACAAAAATCTTATCTATCCCCGTATATCTTGAAATATCTTTTAGCACCGGATAATCAAGAGTTAAAATTGTGTTTTGCGGTTCAAATTGAATATCATACCACTTGAAAAATTCTGGTATACCTTTAGCAAAGGTGTCATACAAGCATTGACTTTCATAGTGGTAAAATCCCGGCATAATCCTATTATACAAATTTAGTGCTTTTTCTGTCTTTTCTTTAACATATGCTGCACCTATTTCATACGCTTTTTGTGCTGGTATTTTTTCATTCAAAGCCAGTAAATTACCGTTAATTTCTTTTAATTCGTGAATACAATACAGGATAGCTCCCATTAACTGTTCCGCTTTTTCATAAGTTATAGATGTGCTTTCATTCGCTGTATACTTTTCTGCTAATTTTCCTACAATCGGCACCAATTCTTCCATTTCATAATCCATTAGCCTTACCTCCAACAGAGTTCCTTTAAAGTTTCGAGATACAATTCATAATCCCATCTCTTTACATCATCAAATTTTGAATACTCTCCATAACCGTCTGAACCTTTATATCCACTATATCCGGCTCGGATTGCTTCCGCAAAATTAGCAAGACAGGTACTCTCCAAATAATCCAAATCTCCAAAGCACAAATTTTCAAACTGTTCTTTCATTAAGTGCAGAAGTTCATCGTCTGTAATTTCATCTTGCATTTCATTCTTGTACAGATAAAATATTTCCTGCAACCGAATGATTGTGTCTACATAATTATTTTGATGAATATAATCAGAATCACAAAACTCATAGATAATTTTTGTTGCAATGCCTTCCCCAAACTCGATTCTCTTTTGCTCTGCCAACGAATTTTTCCGTTCCTCCAAAATCAATTTTGCGTCTTGTTCCGTTAAGCAAAGTCCAAACTGTTCAGTCGATTCATTTGTTTTGATAACTCTGCTCAGTTGATTTTGTTCCTGTAATAGAATCATCCAGTCTTTGCTCAAAAAAAATTCCTCCCCATTTTCGTATTGGAAACTGATTATAACACCGCTCTTGTGGTATTGGTAGACTTGTTTTTAGAGCAATTTTGTGGTATTATAATAATGGAAAAAGGGAGCGATTTTTTACTCGCTCCCTCTTTGTTTTTATGAATATCTGCCATTACCGTGTTTCCCGATTGTGTTTTCTCCTTGCAGCCCGTTTCTGCTCGACTTCTATCTGTTCCTGTTGCTTCGCTCTGTTAATCACAGCGTTTACCTGTTCAGAGCCGACCATCGCCTTTACACGTCCAAAATCCGCTGCTACTATCCGCAGTTCCCGATTTTCTTCCAAGACTTCTTCCAGCCTGTTCGTCAGCCGTTCATTTCCTCTCCATTCCTTGTTATACGCCGCTTGCAGCTTTGTAAACTTATTTGAAATATCCAGATACGCCGAATAAACGGAGCGCATAACTTGTACAATTTTCTTCACCAGCGGTTTTGCTTTCTTCTCCCGATACGACTTTGCTGATTCCATAACCGCCGCTTCTGGAAGCGTCTGCTCCGGATCTGCGGAAAAGTCTGCCGCCAGCTTCTCCATGTTCTTTACCATAGGAGCAAGTTCATTTATGCGCTTCTGGTATTTGTCCGCCTGTTTCTGCGCTTTCTCTGCTTCCTGCCGGGACTCCTGTAAATCTTCCTGTAAGGAACGAATCTCATCATCAACCTGTAACAACTGTTCATGCAAATCTTCGTTGATTTCTTGAAAAGCAGCGTTTTCTTCCTGCAATTCCGCTTTTTTCGCTTCCAGTTCTGCAACTTCCTTTGCTCGCTCCTTTTTCTCAAAATCCAAGACAGATAAATGCTTTTCATGTGTGCCTTTCTTCTCCCACTCAATCCCATGTTCCAGCATGACAGCGGCAAACTGTTCTTTCTCATAAGCCACCCACTGATTTAATTCCGTTTCCCGTCTTGTGCCGCCTTTAAATCCGAGAGCAGATAACGCCTGTTTCAAAGAAACTCTTGTATCAAGTCCCCGCTTGCTTCCTGTCGTATACGGTACAAAATCTATATGCAAGTGGGGCGTTGCTTCGTCCATATGAAGATAGGCACTGAACACCCTCAGCGTAGGATTTCGCCGCTGAAAGTCCTGCATATATTTATCCAACACCTTTACCGCAAGCTGTCCGTTCTCCGTTTTCGCTCCCATGTTGTCCTTATCCCCGATTTGCAGGATAATCTCATGGAATGGTTTTTCCTGCTTGCCGGAACGGATTTTCTCATAATAATCATCAATCCGGCGGTCACTTCTAGTCTGCTTCTCATTGTACTGGGCGAGTGCTTCATCAAACAATTCGTGATATACGTCCTTAATATTTTCGTTGCAGTATTCCACGTTCAGGCAGCTTCTCTCCGGGTCAGTATTCTTTGCATGGAATTTTCTGCTGTTATGGTTGACAGAGCCTTTTCCTGTCATAAAGCTGATTGTTCGCTTCAATCAATATCCTTTCTCCCTGTTCGGGTAATCAGCGCCGGATACGGCGCATAGGCTTTGTTACTTTCGTCGAAAGTAACGCAAAAGCACTTTTGACAGCCGTTCCGTCCATCAAAAGCTGCCTTTGCGCTCTGCCGAGGGCTTTTCCGTCCTACGGACGCGGCGGCTTCCAGCCGCTTTCTGACTTTCTCGTTGTCTGCTATCCACAGGAGCGTGACACGCTCCTGTCTGTTATCATCAAAGAGAAATTACCAGCGGAAGCTATCCGGCACTCCACGTTTTTCCAGATATTCCTGTCTGGCTTTTTCCCGTTCTTCCTGTGTGGGCGCAGTCTTATATTTCGCATATAATTCATGGCGCACCAGAGAATCCAATTTCTGCTCCAATCCCTGCCGGATTTCATTCAGACAATCATCATCTTCCACCAGATGATAGCGGAGCAATGATACAAACAATTCATAAGAAATTTGCACGTTCTTCATAAAAAATCCTTTCTGCGTCGGTTTGCGTCGATAGCGTCGATATTTTCTATACCAGCCCGCTGTAAAAAATACCGTCGCAACCGACGCATATCGTCGCTTTTACTCTCTCGGCTCAAGTCGTTTCAGAATAATCTTCCTTTCATGCCCCCGCTTATTGTCATAGAAAATTCCATAATCATTAAGCAACTGGCTATTGACTACATTCAGCTTTCTGGAAAGCACGTTTGCCTGTATCTGCATATCCGGCAACTGGCTCACAAGTTCTGTTGCTGTCCCCTCCCATTCCGGCTTATCTTCTGTCAGAAAATTGTTGATTGCTTCCAGCAGGGGATTCGGCGGCTGTTTCCACAGTTCCGTTTCTGCCTTTTTGAATTTCCAGACGTAGCGCTCCCGGTCAAACTCTATAGTCAGTTCCTGATCCGGCTGGTCACGCCCCACTATATCCATGACCGCCTCATTGTCAGTGCGCTTTTTCTTGTGCATGATAAACGCCCCGTCTGCCGCTCCAAGCAGCCCGTTTGTGCCGGAAATCATATCAAAGCTGTCCTCGGATTCCAGCTTGCGTGTGTGATGAACCACCAGCAGGCAGATACCGTATTTATCGCTGAACGATTTTAACTTTGTCACAATCTCATAATCGCTGGAATAGCTGTACCTGTCCCCGCCGACCTCACGCACTTTCTGGAGCGTATCAATGATAATCAGCCTTGCGTCCGTATGCGCTTTCAGAAATTCCTCTAATTGCCTGTCTAAGCCCTCATTCAAGGTCTTTGCCTGTGTCGCAAAGTACAGGTTATCCGCACATTCCACGCCGAACATACCGGAGAGCCGCCGCTGAAGCCTTGCATAATCATCTTCCAACGCAAGATACAGCACCGTGCCCTTTCGGACAGGATAATCCCACAGCGGAAGCCCCATTGCCACATGATAGGCAAGCTGTCCCATAAAGAACGATTTTCCAACTTTCGGCGCACCTACAAAAAGGTAAGTGCCGCCGTAGAGAAATCCCTCTACAATCGGCGTTCTCGGCGGATAGACGGTATCATACAGTTCCGTCATGGAAACGGTTTGAAGCCCGCCGCTCCCGGATTTCTCCGGGTTTTGTACGGCTTGCAGATTGATTTGTGCTGTTTCATTTGCTATAATTTCAGTGTCATTTTTAAGATTCGGCTGTTTCCCATCTGCGCCAACAGATGATACGGAAGCAGTCGTTTTTCCTTTTCCTGTCATTCATCTTCTCCTTTCAGACCATCCAGCGTGATTGCTATTACCTGCAACGTATAGAGCAGTTCATCATTATCCGGGCTTATGCTTTCCATACGCTTCAATTCCTCATGGATTGCCGCCATCTGGTTTTTCAGTGCCTTATATACCCTCGGATTGCCCTGCACCACCACATCCCGGCACAAGAGCCGCCTTGTGATATAGTCCTGCTTTGTCAGCCCCGACAATGCCACTAAATCATTTAACAGTTTTGCTTCTTCGTCCGATACCCGGAACGCCACCGTATGATTGCGCCATCTTCCCTTGTAATCAAGTGCCTTATCCATTTTTTAGTCCTCCTTTGTCATTCGCTCCATTTCCAATCTTTCTGCCATTTCTGTCTGAACCGTAGGAAACAAGTGTGCATACCGGTATGTAATCTTCTCCGCTTCATGCCCCATGCGCTCCCCAATCGACAGTACCGAAAATCCCATGTTGATTAAGAGCGAAACTGCGCTGTGACGAATATCATGCACACGAATTTTCTTTACGCCTGCCTGTTTCGCCCCTCTCTCCATCTCGTGATTGAGATAGGATTTTGTGACGGTAAACAACCGCTCGTCCGGCTTAATGTCGTAAAGCATTTTGATATACTCCTGCATTTCCTCACAGAGAAAAGGCGGCATTTTGATTGTGCGGTTACTTTTCTTCGTCTTTGGGCTTGTAATAATATCCCGCCCTTTGGAACGGTGAAACGTCTTGCTGATTGTGACCGTCTGCTTCTCAAAATCGAAATCTGCCGGAGTGAGGGCAAGCAGTTCGCCGGAGCGCATACCGCACCAGTAGAGCATTTCAAACGCATAATAGGAACGGGGCTTATCCATCATGGCTTCGGAGAATTTCAGGTATTCTTCCTTCGTCCAGAAGTCCATTTCCTTTACAGCTTCGCTCCCAATCGTTCCCGCCCGTCTTGCCGGATTGTAGGGAAGATTGTAAAAGTTCACCGCATGGTTGAAGATCGCCGTAAGCTGTGCGTGTATCGTCCTCAAATAATCTGCGGAATAGGGCTTGCCTTTCTCGTCCTTATATGCCATCAGTTCATTTTGCCACGCTATCACATCTTTTGCTTCAATCTCTGCAATTTTGCGGTTTTCAAAGTATGGCAAAATCTTTGTCCGTATTACATGGCTTTTGGATTCCCATGTGCTTTCCTTGACACGCTGTTTCTTGTCGGCTTCATATACCTCAAAGAAACTGCCGAAAGTCATATCCAGCTTTGCACCCTGTTTGAGCATGGCTTCATGTTCCCAAGCTAACGCTTCTCTTTTTGTCGCAAAGCCCCTCTTTTGTGTTTGCTTCCTCTCTCCCTTCCAGTTGGTGAAACGATAGATAACCCTCCATCTTCCAGTTGCATTGTCTTTGTATACAGCCATCTTGTAATCACTCTCCTTCCTTATTCGCTGTAACAGACCTTTTTATGAAAAAATGTAGCGTTCACACGTCCTGTCACAGTCAGATAGCCCTGTTTCTGTAATTCTGTATTCAGTTCCCTTACAATCTGGTAGGCTTTTGACTTCGACACACGCAATTCCGCTGCCACTTCCTCCACTGTCATAAATGATTTTTCTGTCATTCAGTTGTTTTCTCCTTTCTAACTGTTTTTGTTTAAGTTCTGCGTATAGAATACTAAATAAATTCCGTTAAGTCAAGTGGTTTTCAAAAGAATCTTAACTTTTTTTATTTAAGTTATTCTTGCTATTTCTATTTCCTCATGCTATACTAAATTCAACAAATTTGTTTAGTATCGGAGGTTTGATTATGGCAATCGGCAAACGTATCAAATTTTTTCGCAATAGAAAAGGCATGACCCAAAAGCAGTTAGGCGAAATCCTCGGCTTCCTCGGAAAGACCTCTGATGTCCGTATGGCACAGTATGAATCCGAAGCAAGAGTACCGAAACATGACCTTGTAAAAGAAATGGCTAACCTTTTCGGTATCAGCACCCATGCACTCACTGTACCGGACATAGACACGAATATCGGGCTTATGCACACCCTTTTTGCGCTGGAAGATATGTACGGGCTGAAAATCGGTGAGATTGACGGGGAAATCTGCCTGCGTCTGGATAAGTCCGATTATTCCACCTATTCTTCCATGTTTAAAATGCTCCACGCATGGCAGTCGGAAGCCGCCAGACTGGAAAATGGAGAAATCACCAAAGAAGAGTATGACGAATGGCGGTACAAATATCCAGAACTTGACACGTACCAAATCTGGGCAAAGGTTCCTCCGCAAGAATTGTTTGACTTCATCAATGACGCCGCCAAAGAAGCAGAAAGTACAGACAAAAAAGAATCAAATCGCAAGAAGAAAAAATGAACGTAAAAAACCTTACCCATTTTCAGTTGCCATTTCTGAAAATCAGTAAGGTTTTTCTGCTATTGAAGTATTCTTTTATTCAGTGAGTGATACTTAAAATGTTGCCAAATCGTTGCCAACACCTAAACAAATTTGCTTGCAACCCGCATAAATACTGGATTTCTCAATCCCATTTCATCACTCGAACTCTATCGTTCCCGGCGGCTTACTCGTCAAATCATAAAATACGCGATTAACGCCCTTTACTTCATTGATAATCCGGCTCATCACCCGATTCAACACCGCATACGGAACCTCTGCTGCTTCTGCGGTCATAAAATCAATAGTATTTACCGCTCTGAGCGCCACAGCGTAATCATAAGTTCTTTCATCACCCATAACGCCGACACTTCTCATATTCGTAAGTCCGGCAAAATACTGTCCGATGCTTCGATCCAGTCCGGCAAATGCAATCTCTTCCCGGTAAATTGCATCTGCATCCTGCACGATTCTTACCTTTTCTTCCGTCACTTCGCCGACGATACGCACGCCGAGTCCCGGTCCCGGGAATGGCTGACGGAACACAAGATGCTCAGGAATCCCAAGCTCCAGACCCGCCTTTCTCACTTCATCCTTAAAAAGATCACGAAGCGGCTCTATAATTTCTTTGAAATCCACGCACTCCGGCAATCCACCTACGTTATGATGAGATTTGATCACCGTAGACTCTCCACCGAGTCCACTTTCTACTACATCCGGATAAATCGTTCCCTGCACGAGGAAATCTACAGCTCCGATTTTCTTTGCCTCTTCTTCAAATACACGGATAAATTCTTCACCGATAATCTTTCTCTTTTTCTCCGGCTCGGACACACCGGCAAGCTTATCATAAAATCTCTGCTGTGCATTGACACGGATAAAATTCAGATCATAATCACCTTCCGGTCCAAACACAGCTTCCACTTCATCCCCTTCATTTTTTCTAAGAAGACCATGATCTACAAATACACAAGTAAGCTGAGAACCGATTGCCTTAGACATCAAGACTGCTGCCACGGACGAATCCACACCACCGGACAATGCGCATAACACTTTTCCGTTTCCCACTTTTTTTCTAATTTTAACAATAGAATCTTCCACGAAAGAATCCATTCTCCAGTCTCCGGAACATCCGCAAACACCAAGCACAAAGTTCTTTAACATTTTCGTACCTTCTACTGTATGAAGGACTTCCGGATGGTACTGGATTCCGTACAGGCCTGCTTCTGCATTTTCTGTTGCTGCCACCGGACAATCCGCCGTATGCGCAGTAATCTCAAAGCCTTCTGCCACTTCGAAAATCGTGTCAAAATGACTCATCCAGCATGTCGTTTTTTCAGACACTCCCTGAAATATTTTTGAGGATGTCTTATCTACCAATACTTCTGTCTTTCCATACTCCCTTACATCGGCTCTTGCCACCTTACCGCCGAGCACATGCTGCATAAGCTGAGCTCCGTAGCAAAGGCCAAGTACAGGTATCCCAAGTTCAAATAATTCTTTAGAACAAGTCGGAGAATTTTCTTCATAACAACTATTCGGACCTCCGGTCAAAATGATTCCTTTTGGATTCATTTCTTTAATCTTTGCAAGGTCTGTTTTATAAGAATAAATCTCACAATACACATGACACTCTCTGACGCGCCTTGCCACAAGCTGATTATACTGGCCGCCAAAATCAATGACTATCACTAATTCTCTCTTCACAAACACTCCTCCTATAGCTTCATATATCAAAATGGTTCATCTCTTTTAAGAGTTTTTATTATACGTCACTCTGTCTTCATTTGCAAGTAATTTCCTTGAAAAACACCACTGTGTGGCCTACTGCGACTTACAAATAAAGTCTTATATATAACAAAACACTGCAAAGCCAACAGCGTCCTTGCAGTGTTTGATTTCTTTATTCATTTTAATTATAATCCCGTTTACCAGTCTGTATAAAGATCAATCGTTCCTTTTGCACAGCCTGTATCATACACCTTGCCCGGGCCAAGAGAAGTTTGTACCACTTGTCCTCTGCTGTACTCATCAAGATGTGCCGCTACACAGATGTAATTGGAGCTGTCTCGGATCGTTCCATCGGAAGCGACATGACGTCCCGGAATCTTTAACCCATATCCCGGCAGTACCCTCTGTGAATAATAGGTTTCTCGGTGACCGTTAAAATACACAACTCCAACCCACGGGTTCAACTGCCCCGGACCGGAAGGATAGTTATATTTCTTATTCGATGAAGAGCCGCCTGAGCTTGAGCTGTTATTCGAATTATTTCCTGTTCCCGAATTTCCTGACTGACCGGAAGAATCAGAAGATGGTGCCTTCTCTGCTTTTGCAGCTTCTTCCTTCTTCTTTTCCTCTGCCGCTTTTAATTCTTGAATCTTAGTCTGTAATTCACTGAGGTCTGTAGAAGTTGCTGCTGCTTTTACTTTCAAGCTCTCCTTTTGCTGTGAAAGCTGTTCTTCCGTTTCTTTATAAGATTCTTTTTGTTCTTTCAGATGAGTTTCCTCTTCTTCAATCGCCTCACGAAGCGTCACAAGCTCTGTCAGCATATCTCTGTCATAGTCACTTACTGTCTGAACAAAATCGATTTTATTTACGAAATCTGTCAGATTATCTGCCGAAAAAATCATACTCAGCATTGTAGCACTGTCATTTTCATAAATGTATTGGATACGAACCTTCATATCCTCATATTGTGCTTCTTCATTCTTCTTTGCAATTGATAACTGCTCCTGCGTCTTAATGATATCGCCTTCCATAGACTCCATCTTTGACTCATTTTCTGCAATCTTATTGCTGATCTCCAAAAGTTCCTGATTGATACTATCCAGCTCATTCTTCAGATCAGAGGACTGTCCTTGGGCATCCTCCAGTTCATCCGCACGGCTGACGGAAACCGGACAGAGAGTATACACGGCACATACACAAGCTAATATTATTGCTAACCGTTTTTTTAATCTCATTTTCATACTGTTTTCCTTAATCATCATTGTTTATTGGGTTACAAAATTTTTTCGTGTTTTACTACTATACTATTTTTCCGCCTTTTTGTCAAATCTGGCGCCTTTTCACCCGTAAATCTCCCCATAAACTCAGCGTTTACAGGACTTCTTCCCATTCTTTTTCTTTAAATCCTGTCAGCACAAAATCTTCACCTACAATGATCGGACGCTTCACCAGCATTCCGTCTTCAGCAAGCAATTGATACTGCTCTTCTTCGGTCATATTCGGAAGCTTATCCTTCAATGACATGCTTTTATACAGCATACCGCTTGTGTTAAAAAATCTTTTCAGTGGAAGTCCGCTTTTTTTATGCCATTCTTTCAATTCTTCTACTGTTGGATTTTCTTCCTTAATATGGCGGTCTGTGTATTCTACACCTCTTTCATCCAGCCATTTCTTTGCCCGCTGGCAAGTTGTACATTTTGGATATTCTACAAATAACATATGCTTATCCCCTTTCATATATTCATCTTTTTGTATTTCCAATGAAAAATAACACTGCAAGTCTATCCTGACAGTCCGAGATACCACTGTATAAGCTTCTCTCCTGCCGTAAGACTGATGATCATTCCTTCACAGAGAAATGGTCCAAACGCAATCTCACTCTTTCGCGTCTTTCTTTTATTTTCCTGCCTGTTCACACACATCTGCACGAAAATATAACTTCCTGCTGTCATAAATGCAATAACTGCCGCAGTCAGTATGAGCCTCCAGCCCAGAAACAACCCTCCCGCCGCCATCAGCTTCACATCTCCGCCACCAAATGCGCCCTTGGTGATAACTGCTACCATAAGCAGCGGCGTACTCACACACAGAACGTCAAATATCCCTGACGCAAAGCTTCCTCTCCCTGAAATGAGCCTGTCTATAACTGCCAGCACAGCAATCAGCAACACACAGAGATTCGGTATCCTCTTCTCCTTTATATCATAAATAGCGACAACTGCCAAGGCTGTTACAAATAAAAAATTTATCATATATTTTTCGGATTCGCACTTTTATCGTTCCCCTTACTCAGTATAACTTATACTCAAACTTTGCGGCAAGAGCGAAAATATTCGTCTCTCGAAATGCTTCCAATGTACGAATCAATTCTTTGAATATACTAAAAAAACTCTATCTTTCGATAGAGTTTTCAGTGACTCCAAGGGGAATCGAACCCCTGATTCCAGCGTGAGAGGCTAGCGTCTTGACCGCTTGACCATGGAGCCATTATTTCGTACGACTTGTTTCGTACTTGCCTATTATAACAAAGATATTCCAAATAGGCAAGTACTTTTTCTTATTTTTTTTATTTTCTTCAATTGCAAATTTTTTCTATACTTTTCTATATTTCTATATAGTTTCCTTCGAATCTTCTTGTTCCTCATCCTTTTTCTCCATTAGAGACGAAATTATTTTCTCCGGAACCATAAGCTCTAACTGCTTCTGGCAATTTTCTATGATCACTTCATCATGAGAACCGCCAAACTCACCATCCAGCGTCCACGGAATTTCTTCTAACGACTCAAAGGTAATCTTTCCGGTCTTGAATGTATACATGTGTTTTGTATCAATCTGCTCAATTAAAAGTGCCGCTATAATTTCCTGCAATGCAATCGGATTCTTCGGTGTCTTAATAAGAGTCACTTCAAAAAGTCCGTCATCAAATACGACCTGTTTCCCGATCATATTACGGAAACCACCGACTGATCTTGAGTTTGTCACCATTCCTAAGATAAACTCGTCCTCAATTACTTCTCCGTCATGAGTCACCTTAATTCTATAAGACGGTACATTAAACAGCCTCTTGGTTCCCTCAAGAACATACGCAAGATGCCCCAGCAGATTCTTCATTTCCTGTTTTGTCTGATAAGAGACATCTGTGAAAAGTCCAAATGCTGCAATGTATACAAACACATCCTCATTAAACCTTCCCACATCACAGGAGAATTTTGCCCCGTTGACTGCATTATCTGCAGCTCGCAAAAGATCCTTCGGAATATGAAGGCTATTTGCAAAATCGTTCGTTGTTCCCGTAGGAATATAGCCGATCGGCTCTCTTTCTTCCCTCTTCATCATTCCGGTAACAACTTCATCCAATGTTCCGTCACCACCGCTGCATACGATCAGCTCATAATCTTCTGAATGATATTCCAGTATCTTTTTATACGCATCCTGATAAGCCTGCGTCGGATAAATCGTCACCTCATATCCTGCTTTTACAAATATATCCACAATATCAGAAATCTTTGGTTTTAATAGTCCTTTTCCAGCATGTGGATTATAAATAAATAATAATCTTTTCATTCTCTGTCATCTCCTATTATTACGAAAGAAGGGCATATATTATGCCCTCCTTATTCCCATCAACTTCTATATCCTTTTATTATTTATTAGCAACTAAAAATGCTTCTACGCCATTTACAGCCTGTTCCTCATCTTCCCCTTCAGCCTCGACAGTAAGGCTTTCTCCGGTACAAAGTTCTAAGCTCATCATACCCATGATACTTTTTGCATTGATCTTCTTATCATTCATTTCAATAAAGATCCGGCTCTTGTACTGACTTGCTTCCTGTACAAGATGAGCAATTGGACGCATTTCCATATCCATACTGTTTCGAATAGTAACCGGTTTTCTAACCATAATACTTCCTCCTTATTGTGCCCTTAACTTCTCTGCAATTTCACTTAACCTTCGCAGCCTGTGATTCACGCCTGATTTTCCCACAGGATGTTCAAGCAATCCTCCCAGTTCTTTCAACGCCACTTCCGGATTCTCAAGACGTGTAAGGGCAACGTCTCTTAAACCATCCGGTAATTTATCAAACCCCAGCGTATCCCGTATATACACAATATCTTCAAGCTGCCGCACTGCTGCCGAAACGGTCTTGTTAATATTGGCTGTCTCGCAGTTCACTTTCCGGTTCACGGCGTTTCTCATCTCCTTGAAAATCCGCACGTTTTCCAGTTTCATCAACGCCACATGAGCCTCCATCACATTTAGTATATCTACAATATGCGCGCCTTCTTTTAAATATACAACATAATTTTTCTTACGCTGCACAACCTTGGCACTCACATCGAAACTATTCATGATTTCCTGCAGACTCTCCGCTGTTCCTTCCGAACTGCATACAATTTCAAAATGATATGCCTTTCTCGGATCACTCATAGAGCCTGCCGCTATAAAGGCTCCTCTTATGTAAGCCCGCTTACAGCAAACTGCCTGAACGCTTGCGTTCTTAACTGCCATAAGCTCCTCTCCTTTAAAATACAGCGAATAATTCCAGCTGTCTTTTATCGGATTATGGCGAACTACGATATTCGTATCTATATTAAACGTTTTTTTCATTAATGTAAAGCATTTTCTTGCAACTGGAAGATTTTCCGTATGAAAAGCCAACAGGCATTCACCATGCCTATCCTCTGAAAATTCTCCGCACACATGGGCGATCGCTGACAGCTCTGCAAGGTTGCAATGTCTTGCCTTCGCGTAATGTTCACATAATTCTTGTTTGATCTCTCCTGAAAACGACATCTTTTCCCTACCTCGCCTTGGTCACTGCATCTTTCTCGATATCACGATGTTCAATGCGGACACCGTACTGTTCCTGGCAATTGATCGCCTCATAAAGTGCATTTGCCAATGTCACTGACCGGTGTTTGCCTCCGGTACAGCCGATCGCAATCACAAGCTGAGTCTTTCCTTCTGCAATATAATTTGGAATAAGAAATTCTACCATGTCAACAAGCTTCTTCAGAAATTCTACCGCCTTTTCATTGTCCATGACATAGTCTCTCACTCCCTTGTCATTTCCGCTCTGGGGACGGAGTTCTTCTATATAATAAGGATTCGGAAGGAAACGAACATCAAACACAAGATCCGCATCGCTTGGAATTCCATACTTGAATCCAAACGACAACACCGTCACATAGAGATTCTTATATTCTTTATTTTCCACAAAGACTTTGCTCAACTGCCTTTTCAGCTCTCTTGTTAACATATGACTGGTATCAATAAGATAGTCCGCTTTATCTTTTAAATATTGAAGTTCTTTTCGCTCTTTTTTGATTCCTTTATCGACACGTTCCTGATTACCTGACAGCGGATGGAATCTTCTTGTCTCTTTATAGCGTTTGATCAACACATCGTCACTGGCCTCAAGGAACAGAATCTCATATTCAAACTTCCTCTCATCCAGATCTTTCAGTACTTTCTCAAGCTCTTTAAAGCTGTGTCCGCTTCGAATATCAACACCGAGAACTGTTTTATTCATTTCTGCCCCCGGCGTGTGAAGGGAGTCTGCCAAAATTGGGATCAATGGTACCGGAAGATTATCCACACAGAAATATCCCATATCTTCCATCATTTTAAGCGCTGTACTTTTTCCTGCTCCCGACATTCCAGTCACAATTACAAATCTCATTTTAGAATTCTCCTAATCTCTTCACTTCCGTTTCCAGCCTTACGCCGAACTTTTCTTCTACTCTATCCTGCACCTGACGGATTAACTCTGCAATATCTGCCGCAGTCGCTTGATCTTTGTTGATCACAAAACCGCAATGTTTTTCAGAAACCTGCGCGCCTCCTACTTGAAATCCCTGAAGACCGGATTCCTGAATCAGCTTACCGGCAAAATATCCTTCCGGTCTTTTAAATGTACTTCCGGCACTTGGGTACTCCAACGGCTGTTTTGTTGTTCTTCTTTCTTTTAAGTCGTCCATCACTGCTTTGATTTCTTCCGCATCTCCTGCTTTAAGCTCAATCTCCGCCTCAAGTACAATATAGTCCTTCTTTGCGATAATGCTTGTTCGATATCCCAATTCCAGCTCGTTTTTCTGCAGCGTGATCCTCTCGCCTTCTCTGGTCAATACGGTCACACTCTTCAGCACATCTTTCATTTCTCCACCGTACGCACCGGCATTCATCACGCAGGCTCCGCCCAATGTTCCCGGAATTCCCGCTGCGAACTCAAACCCTGTCAGCTTCTCTTCCAACGCACGGTTGGCAACTGCCGAAAGCAATGCGCCTGCCTGTGCCTTGATCACATTACCTTCACATTGAATATCATTTAACTGACGGAACAGTTGTATAACAACTCCCCGGTATCCTTGATCTGACACGAGAAGATTACTTCCATTTCCCATAATGTAGCAAGGCATTTCATACTTTGCACAGCATTTCAGCACCCAGCTAAGTTCTTCATAATTCTTTGGCGTCACAAAGAAATCTGCCGAACCTCCCACTCGGAACGTCACGTGATTCTTCATCGGCTCCTCTGGTTTTATCTGATCTTCATCCAGCACTTTTACAAGTGCCTCATAAAATATTTTATTCATAATAGAAAAACGCTCCTTATTATTGCATACTTCAATTCCATGATACATCATACAATAAATATCTCCTAAATTCAACGTACTCTTGCAAATTAAGGGAAAATGCGATATATTATTGACGTATAAACTATTATCATATTTTAGAAAAAAGGAGTGATTTATCATTGGACTCGGGTGACGTCACGCAGCTTATTATTTTAATTATTCTATTAATGCTTTCTGCTTTTTTTTCATCAGCAGAAACTGCACTGACAACAGTTAACAAAATCCGTATCCGCAGCCTTGCTGATGATGGAAGCAAGCGCGCAAAAACAGTTTTAAAAATAACCGATAATTCCGGTAAAATGTTAAGTGCCATATTGATCGGCAACAATATTGTCAATGTAGCAGCCGCCTCTATTACTACAAGTCTGGCTTACAGTCTTGGCGGTTCTGCCGTTGCAATTGCCAATGCGGTAATCACGATTGCAATCCTCTTATTTGGAGAGATCACACCGAAGACTACAGCGACAATCCATGCCGAAAAGCTGGCTCTTATCTACGCACCGATCATTAGTATATTTATGAAGATCATGACACCTGTGATCTTTATCATCAACGGTTTATCCAACGCGGTGCTCCTGCTTCTGCGCATTGATCCGAATGCTAAGAATCAGACAATGACAGAAAATGAGCTCCGTACCATCGTGGATGTCAGCCATGAAGATGGAGTGATCGAATCAGACGAGAAGGAAATGATCTACAATGTGTTTGACTTAGGCGATGCCAAAGCCAAAGACGTCATGGTTCCTCGTGTACATGTAACATTTGCAGACGTAAACACTACTTACGAGGAATTAATTGAAATCTTCCGAGAAGATAAGTTTACAAGACTTCCTATCTTCGAGGACAGTACCGATAACGTCATCGGTACCATTAATATGAAAGACTTGCTGTTATTTGACAATACGAAGGAATTTCATATTCGAGATATCTTAAGAGAAGCTTATTTCACTTATGAATATAAGAATATCTCCGAACTTTTAGTAGAAATGAGAGAAGCTTCCTTTAACATTGCAATCGTTCTTGATGAATATGGTGACACCGCAGGTCTCATTACACTGGAGGATATCCTGGAGGAGATCGTAGGTGAAATTCATGACGAATACGACGAAAATGAAGAAGACTTCATCAAAGAAATCGGCGAACGCGAATATATGATTGAAGGCTCTACGAATTTGGACGACTTAAATGATCGTCTGGATCTTCAGTTGGAATCGGAAGACTACGATTCTCTCGGAGGCTTTATCATTGAACATCTGGACCGCCTTCCGGAAGAAGGGGATTCTATCACTACCGAAGACGGACTTCGCCTTGTGGTGGAATCTTTAGATAAAAACCGAATTGAAAGCGTACACGCTTACTTACCGGAACCGTCTGTCGAGACCGAAGACGATGATTCCGACAATTAAAACAGAAGTTAAAAAGATTTCGACAAACTATCCATATTACAAAAAAGGGACATTCCACACAAGGCAATGTCCCTTTTATTCTACTCCCGCAAAACCAGAGGAATCTCTATGATAACTCTTAAGTAAATATCTAACTGATGATCAACGTATCATACCCGGCTTTGCGAAGGTTTTGTTCCAACCGGACTGCTTCCTCCAAATTATCATATCCGCCTGCCTGAACACTGATAAACGGTCCCGAATCATCAAGGAAGGCCGGAAATCCTCTTCCTTGAAGTTCTTCCATAAGTCGCTGTGCATAGTTCCAATTCCGAAACAGTCCTACCTGCACACGATAATAAGGTTTCGCCCCTTCCGGCTTTAACGTATCTAAAATGCCATCCGCAATCGCCTGCGCAATGGCTTCAAAATTTTCATCGAAGAGCTGATTGTCGGTATCCGAATTAATAAACCCCACTTCTACAAGAACAGCCGGCATCTCTGTCTTCTTAAGGACAACAAGATTCGGCCTTGCTTTCACTCCCAGATTAACAAATCCTATTGTTTCTAATTGCGCATTGATATTCTGCGCCATCTCATATTTGATTCCTGACAGATCATACACCAGACTTTCCACGCCGGACACCTGGTTGTCTGTCGGAAATGAATTCCGATGGATTGACACAAAATAATCCACATCCGCTTCATTTGCTTCCATAGCCTTTTCATAGGGTGTTTCATATACATCTGTTGTTCGTGTATATTCCACATCAATCCCCTGATTCTGTAATATCTCCCCAATTTCCAACGCTAATTTCAAGGTATCATCCTTTTCCCTGCGTCCGTTGTATACAGCCCCCGGATCTCTGGCACCACCGTGTCCTGCATCTAACATAATTGAATAAGGCATTATCCTCACACCTCTTACCTGTTGCTTCTCTTATGTAACATATGCAAGACCTTCCCCGCTTGTTACTGATTTCTACACCATTTTCATCCGGCGCGCCATCATACCTTCAATATCCTTGTAAAAGCTCACCATAGCTTCTTGATAAATCTGCTCCTTCACCACACAATTTTCTACATTGCAAGTTTTGCATCGGTTCTTTTTTTCTCTCTTTAATCGAAAATAAAGACTTCTTAATAAATTCGAATTCTGCGTATTAGCCACATCTAAATACTGTCCCAGCAGCTTCTTGTCTCCCCTCGTAATTGCTGCATCAAAAGCGTGGCGAATTGCCCGTTCAACTCTGGACGACGTCGTATCATGTCTGTGTGCAATATCATTGTATAAAGAACAGATCTTCCCTTCTGGATAGTAAGGATCCGTGTCAAACAATTCAATCGCATCACAAATGTAAGTAAGGCCTTTGGCACTGGCTGGCATTCCAATACGCAAAAGTACGTCCATTGTATCGTCTCTCATGTTTTTCCTCATTCCTTTCTTTCACGGAAAATATTCCGACTTTTTCCACAAAAAAACAAAAAATAGCTCTTCAACTTTTACATGATTACTCTCATAGTTTACGCTATAATACAATCATTGTCAACAAACATCTTGTAAATATATGTTGATTTTACAAGTTTCTTGTAGTATACTATTTAAGTAAAGGTGAAACAGGTATTATAATATACAAGGAGATTCTTAATGGAAATTGGTAACAAACTGCGATCCCGTCGAACAGAACTCGGACTCTCTAGAATTGAGCTTGCCGAACAGATTCATGTCACTGCTTCTTCAATCGCAAACTATGAAAATGGAATTAGCTATCCGAAGCCTGATACTCTGATTGCGCTTATACTCGCTCTTAAGATTGATGCAAACTACCTATATCAGGATTATCTTACAAACAACAAGATCAGTGAATATTTCGGTCACGAATTAAGCCCCGATGAGCAGGAAGCTTTATTTAAATACCGAAGACTCAGCGAATCCGGAAAGCAAAATGTACGTCAGACGATTGATGAAGAATACATCAAAAGCACATCTAAAGACTGGGTGGAATTCCCCTGCGCCTTTCCGGGAATGCGAAGAATCAACTCCGGTTTTCTCTTCCCCGAAGAACACAAGCGCATACGATTCCGAAAAAAATATTCCCTTCCCGGCATGGAATATTGTCTGCAAATACAGATTGACCGTTATGAGCCTGTATTTAAGAAATACGATATCGTTGCTCTCAATCATAAATCGGCAAAGCACAATGAAATCGGTCTTTTTCGTCTAAATAACGTATATTACCTGCGCATAATGCACAACGCCAATGGCATTCGCCGCCTTCGCTCTCTAAATGCGAATGATACAGATGTTGACATTCGTCCGGAGGATAATTTTGAATGTCTAGGAACAATCATCGGACGAATCTATGGCACATATGAACTTATTTCCTGCAAGGAAGACAAAGAAAAGGCTCCGTGGATCTAACGGAGTCTTTTCTCTTTCTATATTCTTTTTTTACTTTTATCTCGCAATTAGAAGCGGAATTTCCATTTCCTGCGCTTTCTTAATATTATCTCTGGAAACCTCTCCATCTGTAATAATCTTTTTCACCTCATGAATCGGACAGATGACCGACAGATATCCGCCACCAAATTTACTGCTGTCTGCCAGAACATATACTTCCTCCGCAGCTCTTAAGATTGCCTTTTTCACTTCCATTTGAGGCGTCGCAATAGAAGTAAGCCCTACATCAAAATTAATACTGTGAACCCCAATAAATGCTTTATCCACATGAAATTGTTCCATATTTTGAACCGCCGCGTCACCCATTGTAGCCGCCAGGTGACCACCCACATGTCCACCCACCATATACAATTCAACATGATCTAATCCTGCAAGTTCATTTCCTGCAAGCAAAGAGTTTGTCACCACTGCCAGCCGTTTTTCCGGATGGTTTTTGATATTGAGCGCAAGGTAAAAACTACTGGAGGCATCGTCAATAATAATTGTGTCTCGATCTTCAAGCAGTTCATATGCATACGCTGCAATCTTCTTCTTACGATCCGTATGCCGATAAATACTCTCAGCCTGATATTTCCGATCAGCATTTTTCTCAATCTTTACTGCTCCTCCATGTGTTCGTTTCAGGAGCCCCTCTGCATCCATATTTTTAATATCGCTGCGAATCGTAACCTCTGAACAGTCCAATTCTTTGCTTAATTCCGCAACCCTGACCTTTCCTTTTTCCTTTACTTCCCGTAAGATTGCACGTCTGCGCTCTTCCATACCTTCCTCCTCGGCTAATTCATACTACTGTTATTTTTCAGCCTTCTCAGCCCTTGCCTTTTTATTACTATTTTCCGCTAAATGACGCACGATCATCTGATAAATCGGAAGAAACTCATCTCCAAAATCCTTCTTCGGTAAAATCATTGCTTCATCTTTACCATAATAAATTCCTATTGTCTTAGGAGCTACAACTGCACGTTCCATCTGCATCCAATCAATGTGACGATCCCCGCCTTCCCAACGAGCGGTAATTCCCTCTTCTTCTGAAAAAATATATTCAACCGGCTGATTATATTCCGGATTTGTCTGAACCTGTGTTTTGGCTCTTCTCTTCAAAAGGATCGGTGTATATGCAATAAATAAAACCGCCGCTACGATATAGCAGATAAGTCCCACTCTACCGGTTCTTCCAGACACATAACTGAAAACACCTAAAAATATAATCGCAAATCCTAAAATATTCGCCATAAAACCGCTAAATTTCGAATATGCATGATATAGCAAAAAATCATACAGTGTCTCTTTTGTCATTTGTACTGTTATTTTATTCATATAGCCTCCTTATCAAAAAAGTCCTTTTATATTCTAACATATAAAAGGACTTTTTTGCACCTATAGTTTTAATTAATTATTTCCAGCAACTTTGGCATAAGCCCATCCTTCTGGACTGTAGATACCTTTTTGTTTTTTCTGCATATATTTGTCAAATGCAGCTGTAATAAATGGACATAAGAACAGAGTGATAATAGATGCTGTCGCACACTGCGCTGTTGCCATTGGAACAAATTCTGCCATTGTCGGATCTGCTTCAGCTACTGCTGCAGGTGTCATTGCTGAGTTCAGCGCTGTTGTACCAATTGCAGCACCCATAGCATTTCTTTCTTTCTTTGGCAGTAACAGATTAATTACAAAGAAGAAAATTACTGCTGTTGCTGCAGAAATCAGACCAAGAACAATACCAGAAGCTCCGGCTGTCACGATTGTCTTAACATCTGTCTTAGCACCGATAGAAATTGTCATAAAGAATGTAACAATCGGCTGTGCTGTCTTACATGCATCACGGAAGCCTTTGTCTAAGTTACCCCATACAAATCCAATAAGCAGTGGAACTAATACTGCAATCAGTGAATTGATTGGAATATTTGCAAGTCCTGTTGCGCCAAGCGCGATCAATGTAAAGAATGGTCCGTCATTCAAAGACAGAATAGAAATTGCTCCTGTATCTGTAGCATTACCAAACTGTGAAGACAGGGAAATGTACAGAGAACCGTTAGAGTTTGTAATTGTCGCAATCAATACAAACGGTGCAATTCCAAGGAAACCAGCAGGTCCACAAACCTTACCAACTACAAGGCCCAGAATAACACCAAGAAGGAATTTCACTCCAGTCATAACTACACCTTTGTAAAGTGGCATACCAACCTGTTTGATATCAATCATAGATCCACATACAATCAGGAAAAATCCCATCATACATGCATTTCCCTCATAGAAAAGCGCTGTTACATATCCGCCAATCTGGAACGCCTGTGGGAAAAAGGTTGCTATTACTACTGCTATTACCAGCGGAATAATAACCAGACCACCCGGCAGCTGTTTCATCTTGTTCAGAATATCAAGATCTTTTCGTTCTTTTGTTACTTTGTTTTCTTCGTTCATTTTCTCTCTCCTTTTGTAAATTTATACTTGTGCATTTCGTAACACACTTATCAGGTCTTCCCTGATATTATCTTGCCGCTTCCCTAAACAGACGTGTAACAATATCACATGCCGTATGATCATTTCCGGTAAGTCCACCTTTTCCAACAACCGGAAGTCCATCATAACTTCCTACCAAACGACCAATATCCGTCTGTGGGATTACATAATCCAGAACTTCAATACACTCTACACCAAGCTGTCGGCATACATTTACCATAGTGTCACCACCGGTTGTATAAAGCCCTGCAACTTTTTCTCTTCCAACCTGTTCAAGAACCTGTGCAACAATCACCCCAAGTCCTGCGTTGATTCTGTCCGCACTCATACCGTGCGCATAATGTCTCTTATTGTCTTCTTCTTCCAGATTCAATAATTCGCCGTGAAGAGCTGTCTCAAAAAGAATTGCTCTTGGCTGTTTCTTTGATTCCAGAAGTTCTACCGCTTTATTCACCGCTTTAAAGGCTTCATCCAGAGCTGTCTGTCCGCCTTCGATCAAGGAAACCGGATCTACACTGATTCGTATATGACGTGGATCTTCGCAAAGCACTTCCATTTGTTTCTTTGTTACCGGCGTTGCACTTCCCGCCGCGATAAGAACTGTCTTGCCATTCTCAGCCGCTTCCGGTGGAAGATTGGGTTCTTCTATTCCGATCAAACTTCTGTGATACGCCATTTTTGAAGTAAACGGACCCGGATCTACAGTGACAACGTCCCAGTTAAGCGCAATACATGCCTGTGCAATATTTTCCACATCTTCTAAAGTGATTGCATCTACAACAATAACCTGACACCCTGCCTCTCTCTGTTTAGCAAGAGCTGTCTTGATCACCTGATCACCTGCCAGAACTTTATCTAAAGTTACAAGTCCAACTTTTCTTCTTGTCTGTCCTTCCAAAAGTCTTGGTATGTAGTTTTCTTTCACCGGTGTTCGTACATCTTGTGCTACCGGTGTATTAATCAATGCAACTCCGTCAATCACAGAAAAACCTCCAACAAGAATCCTTCTGGACTGCGGCATTGCCGGAACTACTACAGCTACCGTATCTTCGCTGAGTTGATCCAACATAGCATCAATCTCCACACCGATACCGCCACGCATGGTAGTATCTGTACGCTTCTGAAAATATTTTACTCCCATGTTTTTCAAAGCAATGGTTGCATCTTTTACTTTCTCATACGCTTCATTCGCCGGAAGCGGACGGCTGTTGCTGCTAATGATAATTGCATCCAGTTCATCCACGCCGTCTGCTTTTGAAGCTGCTTCTACATTAAAAAATACGGCTGTTCTTGCTTTACTTCTAGCGAGTAATACGCCTGTTGTTGTGGCTCCTGTAAGATCATCCGCTACGGTTCCTATAAGTGGCATAATTACTATTCCTCGCTTTCTTACGCTTCTCTTTCGTGTTGCTTTGCTGCATATTCTGCAACAACTTTTGTAGATTCGATCAGGCTGACACATCCTGCAATTCCTTTACCTGCAATATCAAATGCAGTTCCATGGTCTACAGAACTTCTGATAAACGGAAGACCGAATGTCAATGTAACAGACTTTTCAAAATCCAATGTCTTACATGCGATATGCCCCTGGTCATGATAAAGGGAAAGGATTGCATCATATTTACCAGACTTTCCAATATTAAATACAGAATCCGCCGGGCATGGACCTACTGCATTGATTCCAAGTTCTTTCGCCGCTTCTACTGCCGGTCCGATATCGGTAAGCTCCTCTGTTCCAAAGAGTCCGTTATCTCCGTTATGTGGGTTCAACCCAGCTACAGCAATCAATGGATTTTCAATTCCTACTTTACGAAGCTCTTTATCTATATTGATTACATTCTCAAGAATAACTTCTTTTGACGCATAGTGGCAAGCATCTACCAATGACATATGGCGGCTTACAAAGAAGACTCTTAATTTATGGCAAGAGAACATCGTTAATGCATATGGTGAATTTGTCTGGTGCTGATATATCTCTGTGTGTCCCGGCTCCTTAATACCAACCAGCTTAATTGCGCCTTTATGAATCGGAGAAGTAGACACTGCATCAATTTTCTTAGCCATTCCAAGCTCAATTGATTTCATAATCCAGTCAATTGCCATCTGACCTGCAAGCGCCTGCTCTTTTCCCCATTCGATAGAATCCGTATCATAATCACCGGTTTCTAAAATATCCACAGTTCCAAATTCATATTTTGCTTCTGATGGATCAGAAATCAAATGGTATTTCAACTCTTTGCCAAGTACCTTTGCCGCTCTCTCCATGATTGCTTTGCTTCCGATTACAAACGGCTTACAGCACTCATGAATCTCTTCTGACAGCATCGTCCCCACTACAATCTCCGGTCCGATTCCGGCAGGATCTCCCATTGTGATAGCTGTTACTGGTCTGAATTTTTCACTCATTTTTTCTCTCCCTTTCTCTTTCGTTTAATTTCGTTATTATTTTATTTATTTTTGTTTTTCTTTTCTTCTAGATATTATTTTATTCTCTTTTTCTTTCATTTTCAATATCATTTTGTAATTTCAGTACATTTATATACTTAAACCATTGTATATTTGTGCAGTATAGACTAAATTTTTCTCATATTTTTTCGTTTCCTTTCGTTTCTTTTATTTCGTTATTTTTTTACATTGAAAAGTTGCGTTTTTCATGCTTAAGAGATATAATAGAAAAATCAAAAATCGTAAATTTAAGGAGGCATTTATGAACAAAAAACTGTATTTTGGAAGTAATTTTAAAATGTACAAAAACATTAAAGATACGGAAGAATACCTTCAGGCAATTACAACAGCTACAGAAGATATTGACCGAAATGAAGTACAATTTTTCTTCATTCCTTCCTACACTTCTCTTGAAAGCGCAAGCCATTCTAGTGTTCGCAATTCTTTTATGCTTGGCGCACAAAATATGTGCTGGGAAGATGAAGGACAATTTACCGGAGAAATCTCCCCATTGATGTTACAAGAACTGGGACTTGATCTTGTTATGATTGGTCACTCTGAGAGAAGACACGGATTTGGAGAAGACGATTACACCGAGAATAAAAAAGTGAAGAAAGCTTTAGCATCTGGTTTTACTACTCTTTTATGTGTCGGAGAAACCGCACAAGAAAAAGAATTCGGTATCAGCGCAGAGGTACTGCGCAGCCAATTAAAAGTTGGTCTCCACGGCGTCAAAAAAGAGCAAATTGATCGTGTGTGGATTGCTTACGAGCCCGTTTGGTCTATCGGAGTGAACGGCACACCAGCCCCTGTTGATTATGCAGAAGAAATGCACAAAGTAATCAAAGACTGTTTAGTCGAATTATTTGGTGAAGAAGGCCGGCAGATTCCTGCGTTGTACGGTGGAAGCGTAAATCCTGACAATTCTAACGCTCTGATTACGCAGCCGGATATTGACGGGCTTTTTACAACCCGTACCGCTTTTAAAGTCGATGCATTTGCCAAATTAATCCGCGATGCTATCGAAGCATGTAAAGCGAATTAATAGTGGCCAACCATTGCATTTCGCAGAATTATAAAAAAGGGGCTGTGAAATAACAGTCTCTACGGAAATTGAGGACTTTTCGTTCAAAATGAACGAAAGGTCCTCTTTTATGTTAAAATTAACTTGCAATGAAAATTTCAACTATAAATTATAATAATCCAAAACAAGGATATTTACCACTGTTTCTTTCAGATTGTTTGAATCTGCTGGATCCTGTTTTAACATTTGACAGATTGATGGGAGTAATCGATTTAAATAAGTATCTGACAGATATTCCGGAGTACACAACTGGACGACTCAGATATAATCCGTTCAACATGTTAAAAACGGTACTTTTCGGATTTATGACCAGCGGCTACTGCTCCCTGAGAGAACCGGAAGACAACTGCAAAGTCAATATCAGATTCATGTATCTCATGGATCACCATACTCCATCATACCGAACCTTTGGATATTTCATCAACGAAGTTCTTCAGGATAAGATTGAAAACATTTTTAACGACATCAATCAAGCTATCTTCAATGAGGAGCATGTGGATTTGCAACACATCTACATCGATGGTTCCAAGTTTGAAGCAAACGCCAACAAATATACCTGGGTTTGGAAGAAGGCTACCGAAAAGTTCCGTTACAAGCTTTATGAAAAAATCACTACGGAAATTGAGGAAATCAACACAGAAATCGCGTGGAGTGGAGTACAGATTTCAACTAATTCTGAGTATGTACCAGATTATCTGAATGAAATCATTGATCATCTAGTGCTTTTATGGGATCTAGATATAAGTACATTTGTTTACGGAAGCGGAAAGAGAAAATCCAAAGAGCAGCGTCATTATGAACATTTGACTGATTTCTGTCAGAAACTTCAGGAATACATAGAAAGAATTGACATTTGTGGTTCTGATCGTAACAGCTACTCTAAAACAGATAAATCAGCTACCTTCATGCGCATCAAAACGGATTACATGGGCAATGATCAGCTTCTGCCAGCATACAATGTACAGATTGGTGTAGCAGATGAATATATCGCAGTTGTTGATGTGAACCATTATCGTTCAGATATGGACTGTTTCATTCCTTTGATGGAGCACTTCAAACAAACTTATGGCTTCTATCCCAAGTATCCTGTGGCAGATGCTGGATATGGATCATTTAACAACTATATTTTTTGTGAACAGAACGGAATTGAAAAGTATATGAAGTTTCCAATGTTTAAAAAGGAAACCAAGGATCGAAAGTATCATGAAGATCCATTTCGTGCAGTTAATTTTAGAATTGATGAACAAGGTATCATGAGATGTCCTAACGATAAAGCATTTCACCTTTTATACAGAAGAAGTGTGAGGGGAAATCAATACGGACGCAAAGAAGGACTGTATGAATGCGAAGATTGCAGTGGATGTCCATATGCAGAGAAATGTAAGAAAACAGATAAAAATCGAACTGTTCGGATCAATCAGGAACTCACTGCAATGCATCAGGAAGTCATCGAAAACTTAGAAAGTATTCATGGTGCGCTGTTATGAATGAACCGTTCGATACAAGCAGAAGGCACTTTCGGAATCATGAAAAACGATCGTTGGTACAAGAGAATTGTCCGAAGAGGTATTAATTCAGTTAAACTAGAAGTTTTACTTGTGGCAATAGTACATAATCTATATAAATATCAGAACAAAAAGATGAGAAATAGAACTGCCGCATAGATTCCAAAAGAGAATCTCTATGGGGTAGGGGAAGTGCGCCTTTTCAGCGTAGAATTCTAGCAATTTATACACAACAAAAGAAAAAAGAGGGATGCGAAAAAACTCAATCGAGTTTTTTCACATCCTCTTTTTATAATTCATTACTTCTTTTAATTATCTACGTCTTCTCCGGCCAGCTTCAAAATCTCGGCAATCTGTTCTTCCCCGATTCCAAGACGTTCCGCCAGCTCATCGACAGCCACTTTTCTTCCCAATTCTTCCGTCATAGAACGAATTGCCTCATCCAATTCAGATACTTGCTCTACCATTCGTTTATCCTGACGCTTCATCTCTGTCTGTTCTTCAATGAGCGCCAACATCCCCGCCCGCACTTCTTCCATCACCAAAGCATCCTGCGCCTCGGGCATTTCAGACAGCGCCTGCATAAGACTTACATTTCCTTCCTGGATCACATCACCGATAAAGACCTGGGGATGATTCAGCTTCCTTGCCTCTTCAACGACTTTCGGGAAAAGTGATGCCATTCGCAGTTCTGCCTCGCCGTCCTCTCTCATTTCTTTAAGTTCCATGAGATACGACTCTACATACTTCTGCTCTTCTTCGCTAAGGGGAGGAAGTTCCGCAGGCTCCTGCTCTGCTTCTCCTCCTTGTACCGCAGTGTTATTTTTCTCAAATCCACTGACTGCTACCTTTTGTGAAAGCAAGTATTCACAGACAAGCTGTAACTGCTCCTTGCTCAAACAATCTTCCTCAAAGTAGTTTTCCACTTCTTCCCGCGTAATCTTCTGTCCCCCTGACTTCGCAAGTTCTAAAACTTTCTGTAATTTCTCCTGAAACTCTAATCTGTCTGACACAGCTTACGTCCTCCACCTATCTTACATTCTTATTTTTCTTCAATTGCCATGATCATATCTACACGAGTCTGATGTCTTCCTCCCATAAATTCTGCGTCCAACCACTCATCGATGATCATCTTTGCCATCTCAATTCCGATCACTCTCGCTCCAAAAGCAAGCACATTTGTATTGTTATGCTGTCTGGATAATTTTGCTGAATATGGCTCAGAGCACACAACTGCTCTTACTCCTTTTACCTTATTAGCCGCAAGGGAAATACCGACGCCTGTTCCGCAGATTAGTATTCCAAGGTCAACTTCTCCTGCCACAACTGCACGTCCGACTTTTTCACCAAACTCCGGATAGTTACAGCTTTCATGGGTGTCTGTTCCGTAGTTCACAACTTCACAGCCCTTTTCTTTCAGATATTCAACAACCTCATTCTTCATTTCTACTGCTGCATGATCATTTCCTATTCCTATTTTCATATTATTAAACCTCATCTTCCATTCGTATTCTTTTTATATTATAATGGGTAAAGATTGAATAAGCAATACATGTTTAAAAAGGAGCGTTTGATATGATCAAATATATAGCCAGCGACCTCGACGGGACTTTACTGCACAACGGTGCTCAGCAGCTTCCCGAAGAGATCTTCGATTTGATCCGCGCATTGAAATCGCGCGGTATACATTTTATAGCCGCCAGCGGACGTCAATACTATAATATGTACCGTATGTTTGAACCTGTACAAAATGATATATCTTACATTGCGGAAAATGGTTCCTTATGTATTCATAATCACGAAATCATTTCCCGCGGTGTGATCGACAGAGACCTCGGTCTTCGAATCATTGAGGCTTCACGGCAATATGATTCCTGCAATTGTCTCGTATCCTGCGAAGATCACTGCTACACAGATTCAAAAGACGAGCATTTTATTTCTCACATATTAAATACAATCAAATACGATATGGTCGTCGTTGATGATCTGAAGCAAATCCAAAAACCATTTTTAAAAATTGCCATGTGCGATTTTCATACCCCGGATAAACTTCTTCCTTTCTTTAAGAATCAATTTCGCTCTGAGATCAAAGTTGTAACTTCCGGAAATATATGGGTGGATTTCATAGCGCCAAATGCAAATAAGGGGCAGGCTCTTTCGAACCTTCTTGCCCATCTCCATCTGTCAGCATCTGATGGAATTGCCTTTGGAGACCAATATAATGATCTTGAAATGCTTGAGCTCGCCGGAACCGGATATGCTATGAAAAATGCTGCGCCCGGCGTATCTGATCATGCCGATAAAGTTACCGAATCAGCCGAGCGCATTATGCGCGAGATTCTTAAGACACAATAATAATTTCTTTCACTTAACAAAAAAGAGTTCTCTTTCGAGAACTCTTTTTTGCTGTTTTATATCTATATCTGTTCTTTGTTCTTATTCTTCCGGAACTACGATCAGATCTTTTGTGAAGTGGTTCAGAACTTCACATCCATCTTCTGTGATGATTACGAGGTCTTCGATACGAACACCGATCTCTTCGTCTGGGAGATAGATACCCGGCTCAACAGAGAAGCACTGTCCTACCTGAATGATATCCTCGTTGATAGAAGATACATCACCGAACTCATGGTCTTCCATACCAATAGAGTGACCTGTTCTGTGTGTGAAATATTTTCCAAATCCTTTTTCTTCAATGTAGTTTCTGCATGCTAAGTCAACATCACACATTCTGTTGCCTGGTTTTGCTGCTGCAAGACCTCTTGCCTGAGCTTCTTTTACTACTTCATATACTTCTCTTGCTCTATCAGATACTTCACCGATAAATACAGTTCTTGTCATATCTGAACAGTAGTTATCAAGAATACCACCGATATCAAGCACTACAGAATCTCCACGTTTTCCTTTTGTATTGTCTGTTACGTGGTGCGGGTCAGCTCCTGATCTTCCATAACCTGTGATTGGATCGAAAGATACGTCAGAGTGTCCTGCCTTCTTATACATATCGCGAACGATTGCATTCAGTTCAAGCTCTGTATATCCTTTTACAACCATAGGGATAAGCTGCTCCATGATCTTGTCATTCTCTAAAGAAGCCTTTCTCATTAACTCCTGTTCATGCTCATCTTTGATCATTCTTACATAGTCAACGATTGGAGAACCATTTACAAATTTGCTTCCAGCTCCTAATTCCTGAAGTCTGATTAAGAATCTGGATGGCCATGTCTTATCGATACCAACTGTTTTGTCTTTCTCGATGAACTGGCTTAAGATCTCAACGCCGTCCTGGATATCGTTATACCATACAAGTTCTACTCCAAGATCTTCATCCTGTGGGAATAATTCGTTGATCACCATTTTGTGATTTCCATTTACGTTAAGTAATAATGCTAACATTCTCTCACCTGGAGCGATTTTCTTTCCAACAAGGTAATAAATCGCCAGTGGGTCAGAGATAATGAGCTGTGGCACATCATGCTCTTCCATTGATTTTAAAATTCTGCCTAATTTTCCTGCATCCATCATAGTAGCATTCCCTCCTAATTGTATTGTGCATTTACTTTATTATGTATTGTGCATTTTCCCTTGCACTATCTTTTGATTATAGTCTTCTTTATGCAATCTGTCAATATTTCCAAAGAAAAAGTGAGATATATCTATCATATATCCCACTTTCTATTATTCCTATATTATCTAAACCGAACAGCCGTTTTCGACTTATTCCTCTACAAGTACTTCTTCTGCCTCTGCTTCACTAATAAGCTCCAGTGTACCTGCCTGTTTTACGGTTTCTTCTTCCATTTCTTCCGGAAGTTCTGCTTCTTCTGCTTTGACTGCATTAGAATCCAAACGGATATCACGGTATTTGTTCATACCCGTACCAGCCGGAATATGTTTACCGATGATAACATTTTCTTTCAGACCTACCAATGGGTCGATCTTACCTTTGATTGCTGCTTCTGTCAGAACTTTTGTAGTCTCCTGGAAGGACGCTGCTGACAGGAAGGAGTTGGTAGCAAGTGATGCCTTTGTAATACCAAGCATGATCTGCTCGCCTGTTGCAGGCTCTTTTCCTTCTTCTTCCAGAGCTTTGTTTACATCTTCAAATTCAAGAATATCTACATTGGTTCCCGGAAGGAATTCTGTGTCTCCCGCTTCTTCAATGCGTACCTTCTTAAGCATCTGACGCACAATTACCTCGATATGCTTATCGTTGATTTCAACACCCTGAAGACGATATACACGCTGCACTTCCTGAAGCATATAATCCTGAACCGCACGAAGACCTTTGATTTTCAAAATATCATGCGGATTTACGCTACCTTCTGTAAGTTCGTCACCGGCATCCAGTTTTGCTCCATCCTGAATCTTAATACGTGATCCGTAAGGAATAAGGTATGCTTTTGACTCACCTGTTTCATCGTTTGTGACGATAATCTCACGTTTTTTCTTTGTATCATTGATATTTGCTGTTCCGGCAAATTCTGTGATGATCGCAAGTCCCTTCGGCTTTCTTGCCTCGAAAAGCTCCTCGACACGAGGAAGACCCTGTGTGATATCATCACCGGCAACACCACCGGTATGGAACGTACGCATTGTAAGCTGTGTACCAGGTTCTCCGATAGACTGAGCAGCAATGATACCGACAGCCTCACCAACCTGAACCGGCTCACCTGTTGCCATGTTCGCGCCATAACATTTTGCACAGATTCCACTGTGTGAACGACAGGTAAGAATTGTACGGATCTTAATCTTTGTAAGAGTTTCACCGTTCTCATCTACACCCTTCTTCATGATCAGCTCTGCACGCTTTGGTGTAACCATATGATTTGCTTTTACAAGCACATTTCCATCTTTATCTACAATATTTTCACAGAGATAACGTCCTGTAATACGCTCCTGCAAGCTCTCAATTTCTTCATTTCCATCCATAAATGCTTTGACGTACATTCCCGGAATTTCTCCATCCTTCGGTGTACAGTCAACTTCATGGATAATAAGCTCCTGAGATACGTCAACCAGACGTCTTGTAAGGTATCCTGAGTCAGCAGTACGAAGAGCTGTATCGGACAGACCTTTACGAGCTCCATGGGCAGACATGAAATACTCCAATACGTCCAGACCTTCACGGAAGTTGGACTTGATTGGCAACTCAATCGTACGACCTGTTGTATCAGCCATCAATCCACGCATACCTGCAAGCTGTTTGATCTGTTTGTCAGAACCACGGGCACCGGAATCTGCCATCATAAAGATGTTGTTGTATTTATCAAGACCAGTAAGCAGCGCCTCTGTAAGAGCATCGTCAGTTGCTTTCCATGTCTCTACAACTTCTTTGTAACGCTCTTCTTCTGTGATCAGACCACGTTTAAAGTTCTTTGTAATCTTATCAACTGTATCCTGTGCCTTTTCGATCATTTCCGGTTTCTGCGGCGGCACTGTCATATCAGAAATAGATACGGTCATGGCTGCTCTTGTAGAATACTTGTAACCGATTGCTTTTACCGCATCGAGTACCTCTGCAGTTGCAGTTGAGCCGTGTGTATTAATAACTTTTTCAAGGATCTGTTTTAACTGTTTCTTACCTACGTGGAAATCTACTTCCAGTAAGAGTTCCTGTCCTTCTACTTCACGATCTACAAAGCCAAGATCCTGCGGAATGATCTCATTGAAGATAAATCTTCCCAGTGTGGATTCGATCGTTCCTGTCTTCACGCTTCCGTCTGCCATTGTCTTAGACACACGTACTTTGATGCGTGAGTGAAGTGTAACCGCTCCATTCTCATAGGCAAGAATCGCTTCATTTACACTCTTGAATGCCTTACCTTCACCAAGAGCTCCAGGTCTTTCCTGTGTCAGATAGTAAATACCAAGTACCATATCCTGAGAAGGAACTGCAACCGGACCACCATCAGACGGTTTCAACAGGTTGTTCGGAGAGAGCAGAAGGAATCTACACTCTGCCTGAGCTTCCACAGATAATGGAAGATGGACAGCCATCTGGTCTCCGTCAAAGTCAGCGTTATAAGCTGTACATACCAACGGATGAAGCTTGATCGCCTTACCTTCTACAAGGATTGGCTCAAAGGCCTGAATACCAAGTCTGTGAAGTGTAGGGGCACGGTTTAACATAACCGGATGCTCTTTAATAACTTCTTCCAGAACATCCCACACTTCCGGTCTCAGTCTCTCTACCATCTTTTTCGCATTTTTAATATTCTGCGCAATACCCTTCTGAACAAGCTCCTTCATAACGAAAGGCTTAAACAGTTCAATTGCCATTTCTTTTGGCAGACCGCACTGGTAAATCTTAAGTTCCGGTCCTACTACGATAACGGAACGTCCAGAGTAGTCTACACGCTTACCAAGAAGGTTCTGACGGAAACGTCCGGATTTACCTTTCAGCATATCTGACAGAGACTTAAGCGCTCTGTTACCAGGTCCTGTTACCGGACGGCCGCGGCGTCCGTTGTCGATCAGCGCGTCAACCGCTTCCTGAAGCATTCTCTTTTCGTTTCTTACAATAATGTCCGGAGCGCCAAGTTCAAGCAGACGTTTCAGACGGTTATTTCTGTTAATGATTCTTCTGTAAAGATCGTTCAGGTCAGATGTGGCAAAACGTCCACCATCTAACTGAACCATCGGACGAAGATCCGGCGGAATTACCGGGATGTTATTCATGATCATCCATTCCGGTTTATTTCCGGATTCGCGGAATGCTTCCACAACTTCCAGACGTTTCACGATTCTTGCACGCTTCTGTCCGGTTGCTCCCTGCAATCCTTCTGTCAGTTCTTTGTATTCTTTTTCCAGATCAATAGCCTGTAACAATTCCTGAATGGACTCTGCTCCCATGCCCACACGGAAAGCGCTTCCCCATTTTTCTCTTGCTTCCTGATACTCCTGTTCAGAAAGTACCTGCTTGTACTGAAGATCAGTTTCTCCTTTATCAAGCACAATATAAGAAGCAAAATAGAGAACCTTTTCCAAAGTTCGCGGGGACAGATCAAGGATCAGTCCCATACGGCTTGGAATTCCTTTAAAATACCAGATATGAGATACCGGTGCAGCCAGCGCAATGTGACCCATACGTTCACGACGAACACTTGCTTTTGTAACTTCTACTCCACAACGGTCGCAGACTACGCCTTTATAGCGGATCTTTTTGTATTTTCCACAGTGACATTCCCAGTCTTTGCTTGGTCCGAAGATCTTCTCACAGAAAAGACCATCTTTCTCCGGTTTTAAAGTTCTATAGTTAATGGTCTCAGGCTTTGTAACCTCTCCTCTTGACCATTCCAGAATCTTCTCAGGTGATGCCAAACCGATTTTGATTGCATCAAAAGTCATTGGCTGAAAAGTTTGTTCTTTATTATTTTCTGGCATACTGGCACCCCTTTCTATTCATTATCATCGTCATATGCGAAATCATCAGTTTCTTCAAATTCAATCGCGAAATCATCTTCTTCCGGCTCTTCTTCCACATCCACAAGCTCTTCTCCTTCGAATTCCTGCTCTGTGTAGCCCTGAGCACCGAGATTTTCTTCCTGACGGTACTTTCTGTCTCCTTCGATCAGTGAACGGAAATCTGTTTCACCCATATCAACGGTCTCCATGATCTCCACTTCTGTGTTATCTTCACGAAGCACACGAACATCCAGACCAAGAGACTGCAGCTCTTTCAAGAGTACCTTGAAGGATTCCGGAATACCAGGTTCTGGAATATTCTCACCTTTGATGATCGCCTCGTAAGTCTTCACACGTCCGATCACGTCATCGGATTTGACAGTTAAGATCTCCTGAAGAGTGTAAGATGCACCATACGCCTCCAGCGCCCAAACCTCCATCTCTCCGAAACGCTGTCCACCGAACTGTGCCTTACCACCTAACGGCTGCTGTGTAACCAGTGAGTAAGGACCTGTAGAACGAGCATGGATCTTATCATCAACCAGGTGATGCAGCTTCAGATAGTGCATGTGACCGATGGTTACCGGGCTGTCGAAGAATTCTCCCGTTCTTCCGTCACGGAGACGAACCTTACCATCTCTGGAAAGCGGAACACCCTTCCACAATTTTCTGTGATCTCTGTTCTCATACAGATAATCCATAACCTCTGGGAGAAGTTCTGCTTTATGTTTCTCTTCAAACTCTTCCCAGCTTAAATTTACATAATCATTTGCCAGATCCAATGTATCCATGATGTCATTCTCGTTTGCACCATCAAATACCGGAGTAGCAATGTTAAAGCCTAACGCTTTTGCTGCCAGAGACAAGTGAATCTCAAGCACCTGTCCGATATTCATACGTGATGGTACACCAAGTGGGTTCAGCACGATATCAAGCGGACGGCCATTTGGCAGGAACGGCATATCTTCTACCGGAAGCACACGGGAAACGACACCCTTGTTACCATGACGTCCGGCCATTTTATCACCAACAGAGATTTTTCTCTTCTGAGCAATGTAAATGCGGACAGACTGGTTAACACCCGGTGATAACTCATCTCCGTTTTCTCTTGTAAATACTTTCGCATCTACAACAATACCATATTCACCATGAGGTACTTTCAGAGAAGTATCTCTTACTTCGCGGGCTTTCTCTCCGAAGATTGCGCGGAGAAGTCGTTCCTCTGCTGTAAGCTCTGTCTCTCCCTTCGGAGTTACTTTACCTACCAGAATATCACCGGCGCGGACTTCTGCACCGATACGGATGATTCCCCTCTCATCAAGATCTTTGAGAGCCTCATCACCGACACCCGGAATATCACGAGTGATCTCTTCTGGTCCGAGCTTAGTATCACGGGCTTCTGCCTCGTATTCTTCAATATGAACAGATGTATATACATCATCCTGTACAAGTCTTTCACTTAAAAGGACAGCATCCTCGTAGTTGTAACCTTCCCATGTCATAAATCCGATCAGTGGGTTTTTACCAAGCGCCATCTCACCGTTAGAAGTAGACGGACCATCAGCGATTACATCACCGGCCTCAATACGGTCACCCTTGAATACGATCGGTCTCTGGTTATAGCAGTTACTCTGGTTGCTTCGAAGGAATTTTGTCAGCTTATAAGTTCTAAGCTTTCCATCATCCTGACGGATAACGATCTCTGTAGATGCAGAGCGCTCTACAACACCGCCTTCTTCTGCGACAACACATACACCGGAGTCAACTGCAGACTTTTCTTCCATACCTGTTCCGACAACCGGAGCCTCTGTCATAAGAAGCGGAACTGCCTGACGCTGCATGTTTGATCCCATCAGCGCACGGTTAGCATCATCGTTCTCAAGGAATGGGATAAGCGCTGTAGCAACAGAGAACACCATCTTAGGAGATACGTCCATGTAATCGAAGACTTTTCTCTCATATTCCTGTGTCTCCTCGCGGTAACGACCGGATACATTCTTATGAACAAAATGTCCTTCTGCATCCAGAGGTTCGTTCGCCTGTGCCACATGATAATTATCTTCCTCGTCAGCTGTCATATATACAACTTCGTCTGTAACAACCGGATTCTGTGGATCATCATGGTTGATTTTACGATATGGTGCTTCCACAAATCCATATTGATTAATTCTCGCATAACATGCAAGTGAGTTGATAAGACCAATGTTCGGTCCTTCAGGAGTCTCAATCGGACACATTCTTCCGTAGTGAGAATAGTGTACGTCTCGAACCTCGAATCCTGCACGATCTCTAGACAGACCACCAGGACCAAGAGCGGACAGACGTCTCTTATGTGTCAGCTCACCGAGCGGGTTGTTCTGATCCATGAACTGTGACAGCTGGGAAGAACCAAAGAATTCTTTTACCGCCGCTGTTACCGGTTTAATATTAATCAGAGACTGTGGAGAAATTCCTTCCAGATCCTGTGTGGTCATTCTCTCACGCACTACACGCTCTAATCTGGACAGACCGATTCTGTACTGGTTCTGCAAAAGCTCACCAACCGCACGGATACGTCTGTTTCCGAGATGGTCAATATCATCGTCTGTTCCGATTCCATATTCAAGATGCATATTATAGTTGATAGATGCAAGGATATCTTCTTTTGTGATGTGTTTTGGAATGAGGTCGTGGATATCTCTCTTAATTGCATCCTTTAATTCGTCAATATCACCTGCGGTTTCTTCTAATAATCCCGCAAGCACCGGATAGTATACAAGTTCTGTTACGCCAACTTCTTTTGGATCAATATCTACGATCGCATCAAGATCTACCATCATACTAGAAAGAACCTTGATACTTCTCTCCTCTTCCGGTTTATCGATCCACACATACGGAACTGCTGCATTCTGGATTGTTTCTGCAATCTCTCTTGTGATCTTTGTGCCTGCCTCTGCAATTACTTCTCCGGTAATCGCACTTGCAACATCCTCAGCAAGAACCTGTCCTGTAATACGGTTTTTCAGAGCAAGCTTCTTATTAAATTTGTAACGGCCTACTTTCGCCAGGTCATAACGTCTTGGATCAAAGAACATGCTTGTGATCAGACTCTCAGCACTGTCTACCGCTAACGGCTCACCCGGACGAATCTTCTTATATAATTCTAAGAGACCTTCCTGATAGTTTGTAGCAGCATCCTTCTCAAAGCTTGCGAGAATCTTCGGCTCTTCACCAAAGAGTTCTACAATCTCCGGATTTGTACCAATACCAAGTGCACGAATAAGCACAGTGATCGGCACCTTTCTTGTTCTATCTACGCGCACGTAGAAAACGTCATTGGAGTCCGTCTCATATTCCAGCCACGCACCACGGTTAGGGATTACAGTAGAAGAATATAACTTCTTTCCTAATTTATCGTGTGCAATCGCATAATAAATGCCCGGTGAACGAACCAACTGGCTGACAATAACACGTTCTGCTCCGTTGATCACAAACGTTCCCGTACTGGTCATTAACGGAAGATCTCCCATAAAGATCTCATGCTCATTAATCTCATCGGTTTCCTTGTTGTGGAGTCTTACTCTCACTTTTAACGGTGCCGCATAAGTTGCATCACGCTCTTTACACTCTTCGATGGTGTACTTGACGTCGTCCTCGCACAAGGTAAAATCAACAAATTCCAAACTCAAATGACCGCTGTAATCTGCGATCGGTGAAATATCTTCGAATACTTCTTTTAATCCCTCATCCAGGAACCACTGATAAGAATCCTTCTGGACTTCGATCAAATTAGGCATTTGAAGAACTTCTTTTTGTCTGGAATAGCTCATGCGTGAACTTCTTCCGCTTTTGATAGGACGAATTCTGTTTTTCTCCATATTGACGTTTCACTCCTCATTTATTTTTTTGTGGGCTTTACAATCACCCTGAAAACTCTTGGAAATCCAGCGAAAACTGCGTTTTCAGCTGATTTTTACGCAATTTTATGGCATAACTTTCCACAATAGTGCATTTTTTACTATAGCACAAACTTTTCCGGCTTGTCAATAGAAAAAAGCAAAAAATATTGCTGCTTCCTTTCAGATTATTCTGATCGTTGCAGCAATATTTTCCAACTCTTTTTATTCCACCTTAATCATCCTATATCCTACACCTATATGCGTCTGGATATATTGCGGCGAATCCTCTCCTTTTTCTATCTTTTTTCGCAAAGTAGCCATAAAAACCCTTAGAGATGCCACATCATTTTCCCAACTGCTCCCCCATATATTTTGTGTAATAAACGTATGTGTCAGCACTTTTCCTACATTTCGCGAAAGCAGGCACAAAAGTTTATATTCTATCGGTGTCAGATGCAGTTCCTCTTCCTCCAAAAACGCACATCCTGCTGCATAGTCAATCTTAAGCGCTCCATTTACGAAGACAGAAACTCCATCCTGCGACTCGTTTTTCATCATTAAGAGTCTTCTTTGAGTAACTCTAAGCCTTGCCAAAAGCTCTTCAACTGAAAATGGCTTGGTTAAATAGTCATCGGCTCCTGCATCTAATGCTTCAATCTTATCTCGATCTTCGCTTCTGGCACTGATTACGATAATAGGCATATTGGACCATGTGCGGATTTTACGGATTACCTGCACACCATCCATATCCGGAAGTCCCAGATCCAGCAAAACAATATCCGGATTGTGGGACGATGCATCTAAGATAGCAATTTCTCCATTGCATGCGGTAAGGTAGCGATAATCATGAGTTTTCAAAGTTGTTGTGATCAGATTTTTTACAGACTGATCATCCTCCACTACAAGTATTAATAATTTATTCATGCAAGTCAACCTCCTCTACTGGTAATGTAAATATAAACACCGATCCGCGTGGTTTATGATCTTTCACACAGATTTCTCCTCCATGCGCTTCCACAATCGATTTACACAAACAAAGACCAAGTCCCATGCTCCGCCTGCTATCAGCCACTTTATTTGTTCCACAATAAAACATATCAAACACCTGATCCTTATGCGCAATCCCCGGTCCATCATCCATGACACTGATAACAGCCTGTGTGCCCTCTCTTTTTGTCTTCACCGTAATGTGCGAATCCTTCTGTGTATATTTGATTGCATTATCTATCAGATTAATCAGTACTTGAACAATCAGTCTCGCATCCATTCTAGCCAGAAGCAGATCATCCTCGTGCTCTACTGAAATATAATGCTCAGACTTCAGTCGGTTCACATGTCTTAGCGCTTCTTTAACAACTTCTTCCACCAATTCTGCTGACATATGAAGATTCAATCTCCCATCCACCAGTCTAGTAACAGACAAAAGATTTTCCACCAGATTAATAAGCCACATAGAATCATCATAGATATCCTGGTACAGTCGTTCCTTGATTTCTCCATCAAAGGATTCTCCATTGGACAGAAGATTGCTTGCATTCCCCGAGATAGATGTAAGAGGCGTACGAAGATCATGAGAAATCGCACGAAGAAGGTTCGCGCGAAGTTGTTCTTTCTGTGCAATAATTGCCGTCTCCTCCTTCTCTCTGGCATTTTTATCATTTTCCAATGCCAAAGCACATTCCCCCAGAATCGACAACAAGATACTATGTTCAAATTCATCCAGCGGTTTTCCTTCCACAGCAATCCCTATAACTCCATATATTGCTTCATTTACACGAATTGCAAGATATAGACATTTTGCATCCGGATAAACCTTTGTCGTCGCTCCCGCTTGCCTGTTATGTTCCAATACCCAACGCGCTACCTTGATTTCTTCTCCCCCTTGGTATCCGGCAAGCTTACTGTCTGCATTTGCCGGATAAAACTTCGGATTCTTAAGCGCTCCTCCTTCTTCATTATAAAAGACAATGTCTCGATTTAATAATTTTAACAATTGATATGCTGTATCGGATACAATGCCTTCCCTGTCCTTCGCCTGCTGCAGTAACTGGTTCGTTTCAAACAACACTTTCGTACGGAACTCTGACTGAGCGGATTGTTTGGCACTGTCCTTCAATCTCGCTGCCAGCGTTCCAGTCAAAAATGCCGCCGTAAACATAATTAGGAAAGTTACCGGATATCCCTGATCATACGCATGAAGAGTAAATTTCGGATATGTGAATAAAAAGTTAAACACAAGCACACTCACCACCGACGAGATAAGACTATAGATTCGATTTATCGTTACTACAGAAATAATAAGAACCGCCAGTACATAAACCGTAATAATATTGGCCTCTGCAAATCCCAATGTCTCAAAGATGTACCCAATACAACTTGCAGCAATCAAAAGGAGTACACTTTTAGCGATATCAGCCATAGCAAAACGTACTGCTCGCTTCAAATGTTTTTTCTCATCCATCCTATCCATCCTTTTCTTCTATTTATATATGCAATCATATACTGCGCACTAAAAAAAGGAAAGCCCTCTCCAATAATTTATTGAGATTCTTCCTCTTTTTCCTTCTGATGTCTTTCATTTTCTTCAACAAAAGCATCCAGCTTTGTCATCAAGCGATACCCAATCCCTCCAAAGATAAATAGTGCACTTACCAATGCAAACTGCTGCATATTTCTCCCTCCTCTGGGTTATCTTTCCTTAAATGTGAAAACACTTTTGAACGTCTTTGAGTGAACCAAGAACAAGCATTGTGCTGTCCTCTGGAATGCAGGTATTCGAGCGGACACTTAAATTCATATCCCCATGATGTTTAAACGCCATAATATTAATGTTATGTTTATTTCGAATATCCAGCTGACCTACTGTTTTGCCTTTCCATTTCTCTGGAATTGCGATCTCGAAAATAGCATGACCTTCGTCCAATTCAATATAATCCAGGATGTGATCTGCGCTATACCGAATTGCCGTCCATGCAGCCAGCTGTTTCTCCGGGTATACGACCTCATCAGCACCATTCTTCAGTAAAAACTTTGCGTGAACATCTCTTGCTGCCCTTGAGATTACCTTCCTAGCTCCAAGCTCTTTCAACAGTGAAGTCGTTTCCAGCGAACTTTGGAAATTATCTCCGATAGCAACAATACAGATATCAAAATTACGCACTCCGAGAGATGCCATGAAATCTTCATCTGTGCTGTCTCCGATCTGAGCATTCATCACATACGGAAGCGCCGCATTCACTCTTGATTCCTCTTTATCCACAACCATAACCTGATGGTGCAGTTCATCTAACTTCATAGCCACATGTCGCCCAAATCTTCCAAGACCTACTAATAAAACAGATTTCATCATAATATTTTCTCCTTTATCTCCTTAACCTACTGTTATTTTTTCCTGTGGAAGCCTGCAGTGATAATTATTTCTCTCTGAAAATGCTGCAAAAATCAAGGTTAAACCTCCCACTCTTCCAAAAAACATTAATCCGATTAAAATTCCTCTGGAAATATAACCAAGAGATGGCGTTATCCCTAGCGACAATCCCACGGTTCCAATTGCAGAACTCGTTTCAAAAAGTGCTGACATAAGAGATATGCCTTCTATAGAACTTATAAACATTCCACCGCCCAAAAACAATGTGACATACAGCATAAAAATTGTCGCTGCATTTTTCACTGCATCATCTGAAATCCTTCTCCCACACAATTGTGCCGATTCGTTTTTCTGAAATACGGAAACCGCAGACGAAAAAAGAACCCCTATCGTTGTTGTCTTCATTCCCCCGGCAGTCGATCCCGGCGATCCTCCGATTAACATAAGGATGATCATCAGCATCTGTCCCGTTTCACTAAGAAGTGTCAGATCTGCAGTGTTAAATCCCGCAGTCCTTGGCGTTACTGCTTGAAACACAGAACTCCACAGCCTCTCTTGTGCAGGCAGAGAAGAAAATTCAAAAAAGTAAAAACAAATAGACGGCACAAAAATCAGAACTGCGCTCACTACCAAAATCACCTTGCTCTGCATCCGGTACTTCTTCCAGTGCCATTTATTTTTATGAACGTCAGCCCATGTCAGAAATCCAAGCCCCCCGATAATGATCAAACCAATAATTACCAAATTAACCACTGGATCTCTAGCATATAATGTAAGAGAAGAAAATTGCTCTTTTATACCCAGAAGATCAAAACCCGCATTACAAAATGCAGAGATTGAATGAAACACTCCGTACCAGATACCTTTTTCAACCCCAAAATCTCTGACAAACACGCTTGCCAGAAGAACCGCACCAATCAGTTCGATCAATATGCTGGTCTTTAAAATAAATTTTGTCATCCGCACAATACCTCCAACTTGATGTGCCGATATCGCTTCCTGCATTACACTTCTCTGCATCAGACTGATTTTCCGTCCAGATACTGTTGCGATTGCAACCGCCACCGTTACAACCCCCATGCCCCCGATCTGTATCAGCAAAATGATAATCGTCTGCCCGAAGAAAGACCAGTATGTCGCAGTATCGTGTACAACCAACCCTGTCACACAGACTGCGGACGTCGCGGTAAACAGCGCATCAGAAAATGATGCCCCCATCCCATCCTGTGTCGCCTGCGGAAGCATTAAAAAAAAGCTTCCCAAAAGTATCACTGAGAAAAATCCTAATATAATAATTTGAAATGAAGTGATATGCCTGTGTAATCGATTTTCTATATAATCCATCGCAATCTTCGCACCTCTTTATCCTGTCTTTATGGTCTCTTAATCTTACATTAAGCCATATTAAGTAGGCATTAATAAATTCGTGTTCCTATTAAGATTGTATAAAGATTATATAAATGAAACACATAAAAAGAGAGGGCTACGAAACAACGGATACGATCCAGCTATTTAATAACCCTCTCTCAAAGGAGTCTATATTCTTCTCTCTATTCCTCTTTTTTATTCTTCTTCATGCTTCGCCGCATATTTCTTCCCGGCTGCAATAAGACCGAAGAAATAGAGCACAGTCAGCGCTCCTGCAATCGCATAAGATACATTCATGCTAAGTCCAAAGCCAATCTTCTGACTTAATATAAAGGAAGAAATAATAAAGAGGTAAAAGCTTCCCGGCACGAGAGCCACGAGGAACACGCCTTTCTTTGCCCCCTTCTTCGCCATCAGATATACCGTGATCGCCGCGAAAGCAAATACACCAATGGTCTGATTGCTCCATGCAAAATATCTCCACAAAATATTAAAGCCTTCGGCATTCATTTTCGCAAATACAAGAATGAATATTACCGGTACAAAGATACCAAGTGTCACAAGCACACGGTTTTTCTTCTCTTTCTGGTCAATGTGAAGGTAATCTGCCACCATCAATCTGCAAGAACGAAGTGCGGTATCACCGGACGTGATCGGAAGCACGATAACACCGAGGATTGCAATAATTCCGCCGACCGGTCCAAGAAGTCCTTTAGCCACTTCTCCAACCGCTGCTGTAGCACCTGCTGTTGAACCGCTGTTATAAAGCCCCATAGCTGCTGCCGCCCAGATCATAGCGATCAGACCTTCTAAAATCATCATTCCGTAAAATACAAGTCTTCCCTCTTTTTCATGTCTTACAGATCTTCCGATCAACGTACACTGCGTCGAATGGAAACCGGATGTAATTCCACAGGCAACTGTTACAAAAAATACCGGAATAAATTTGGTTCCCACACCTGAATTTCCTTCTGCATTAAAAATCGGATAAATATCGAAAATCCCCTTTAACCCATGTGTAAAATCAATATTATCCAGCTGATATCCCTGAATGAAAATTCCTGCAAAAACACCTACCGCTGACAATAACAGAATCGCACCGAAAATCGGATAAATTCGTCCGATGATCTTGTCAATCGGAAATAATGTTGCAATCAGATAATAACCTAAAATCACTGCATAGATTACCCATGTCCAGATATTCACATCTGTAAAGCCACAGATCTGTCCTGCAAAGAGATCCCCCGGTGTATAAGTGAACACCGCGCCTACCAAAAGCATCAAAAAGCAAAGGAATATGTTGTACACCTGATAAGTCTTATTTCCAAGGAACTTACGGATAATCCCCGGCATCTGTGCTCCGTCCTGGCGAAGAGACATCATTCCGCTTAAATAGTCATGTGTTGCACCACTGATCACGCACCCTATCGGAATTGTAATAAATGCAATCGGTCCAAACAAGATTCCCTGAATAGGTCCAAAAATCGGTCCTGTTCCCGCAATATTCAAAAGATTGATCAGCGCATTCTTCCATCTGCCCATCGGAACATAATCAATTCCATCTTCCATTTTGACCGCCGGAGTTTCCCTGTCGTCCGGATGAAATATCTTCTCAATAAAAAGTCCGTACAGATAACCTCCGATTAAAAGTATTGCCAAACCAGTTAAAAAAGTTGCCATAGTTTCTCATCTCCCATTTCCCAAATATCTTTTACAGAGCGCACTCTGTTTTATATTTTTTTAGTTTATACTTTTTTAATAATTTGTCAATAATTGTAGAAGATGTTTTTTATTTTGGTAAAGATGTATAAGATTACCACTTTAATGCATTGAATTTTCCACAAAATAACAACGCAAAAATAAACAGGCGAGAATCCATAAATATGGACTCACGCCTGAGTGTTATTACTTATTATTTATTACTTTGTTCTTCTGTCACTATTTCTTTCTCTTCTTTAAAGCAAGGATTGACAGAATTGCTGCAACTGCCGCAACCGCAAGGATTACAAACGGAATTACATTCGCTGTATCTCCTGTCTTTACAGAATCAATTTTATCATTAGAGGTACCATTGGAAGCATCTCCATTCTGTCCCGGTTTCTGCCCCTGACTTCCACCATCGGAAGAATCTCCCGGCTTGCCTGGTTTTCCCGGTTTGCTTGGTTTTCCTCCCTTTTCGAAGATTGCGTAAACTGACAGATCTTCTTTCACAACAGTATCAGCTGTAACAACTTCTCCTGATCCGTCTTTCTTCGTATTCCATGCAGACACCTTTCAGCTTGATCTTCTCGCCATTCAGATAAGCTCCCTTATCAGTCGTCATCTCAAAATAACGGAAGCCAAACTCTGTGTCATAAGTATCTACTACTTTTCCGCCAACCTTCACTTCTGTTCGTACAGTGTAAAGTGCCGGATTTTCCGGGCTCCAGAGACTTGGGCTTTTTGCCTTCGTAGTTGCCTCTATCACTTGAGACTTGCCAGCCTCCACTTCTTGAGCCTGTGTTGTTACCGATCCGATACTTTCTTCTGTTCCTTTTTTGAAAATGTTGTGAGTCAGCTCTACAGACGCCTTCTCTGCACCTTCATTCTGAACCATTGTCTTAATGTTCGTTGTAACATTTTTCGTGTCAGATTTCAGATCCGGTGTTTCCACTTTTGTTCCGTTCAATCCTACGTGAACCTTGTCCATTACAGACAAATGTACACTTCTGTAGATTCCGCTTCCGGAATACCAACGACTGGAAGGGGTTTTATGGTCAACTTTGACCGCAACCACATTTTCCTCTCCAACTTTCACCTTATCTGTAATATCAAAAGAAAAAGGTATATAACCATACGGATGTGTTCCCATCTTTTCATCGTTGACATATACCGTGGCATTCATATATACACCATCAAAATCTAACCGGAGTTCTTTCCCCTCCATCTCTTTTCCCACAACAAAATGCTTTCGATACCATCCTGTACCACCCGGAAGATATCCACTCTCAGCATCTAGTGCCGTGGTGTAATCCTGAATAATGCTATAGTCATGCGGAATGGAAATTGATTCCCACTTAGAATCATCAAATTCCTTTCCCTGTGCCTCTCCTGCATCACCAAGATAAAATTTCCAGTTGCTGTCGAAGTTCTGTGTACGAATAGCAGGGTTCTCGTAGGTATTGTTATATACAACTTCCGGCTCTGAACTCATCTGTCCCTGAGAATCAGATCTTACCGCTACCTGCTGTGTACTCCCCCCGACGCAAAACCGGTCATAGTAGTTCCTGAAACGGTCATAATCACCGCCAGAACTGCTGCGCTTGCACGCGCAAGGTTTTTCCTTTTCATAGCGTTCCTCCTATTAAAAGTAATAAATACTTCACAAAAGTATCACCTAGTATTTTATGTTCTTTGTTCAAAAACCACCATGCGTTATTCTACTATTTTAGGTAAAAATTCTATTTAGACTATATTCCAAGTCTTTATTATCAATACACCTCCATTTTTTCCACAACTCTAAGCTATTATTTTGCACCGCTAACCGTTACCCTCGTCTGTTCGATTCCGTTCCATAAAAAAACCGACCGGCAAACACGGGAAAGCTTTAATTGGAATCTTATTCGGAATTGGTGCAGCCACCTTTTATGCAGTCATGATGTTTCTAGTTCATTACAACCAGTAAGATTACCATTGCCCCAAGCAATATACCGCACACAAGACTGACACTATTGATCACAGTTTTCCAGCCCTTCGGAAATAATTTGGACAATCCTAATGCAACACCAAGACCGGCCACGCCGCCAATTGTATTGGTGATCACATCTGTGATATCGCTTGCTCCGACTCCTAAGATGTATTGCATCACTTCCAGCACGATGCTTGTAAACACCATGCAGCATAGTTTAAAACGCCTTGATTTCTCCTGCCATATGGTATACACCAGCACACCAAGCGGAACAAATACCAGCACATTCTGAATGATTTCACTAACGTCCAGCTTATCATTTACAATGACGGACTGCGAAAACGGCACCAGATTGATGCTTCGCATTCGTCCGAAATTTTCCACCGAAACATCCATTTTAAATAAAATAATCCAAACAAGCATCACTGCATAAAAGATTAAGATTCCTTCTGTAAGTTTCTTTGACTTCACATCTTTCCCTCCTCGTCATTTTATTTGCACCCATATTATAAAGATAATTGTTTAAATATCCTCACACAATTTCCTTAAGATTCTCTGAATTCCTTGAGACACTTTTATTCATTCGCTATAATCTTAGTTAGTATGAAATTTTACTAACACCAAGAAATCATGGAGACTTTACTTATGAAACACATTTTTATCGTTGATGATGATATTCACATTGGAAATATGCTGGAAGAGGTTCTGCAAAGAGAGGGCTACAAGGTCAGCCGCGCCTACTCCGGCACTGAAGCGCTCCTCGTCCTATCCTCTCAGACTCCGGATCTCATCCTTCTCGATCTGATGCTTCCGGGCTTGAACGGAGAAGATGTTCTTCCTAAGATACAAGGAATTCCTGTTATCGTCTTAAGTGCAAAATCTGAGACAGCTCACAAGGTTCAATTGCTTCTTGACGGTGCATGCGACTATATTACAAAACCTTTCGACCTTACGGAGTTACTGGCGAGGATTACTGTTCAACTTCGAAATGCTTCTTCGCAGCCCATCTTGCGGCATACGCTCACTTTTCAAGAAATCAATCTAAATGCTGAAACTCACAGTGTATCGGTTCAAGACCGTCCTGTAAAACTAACGCGGACAGAGTATGCTATTTTGAAACTTCTGATGGAAAATCCATCCCAAGTCATTACAAAATCTGTCTTACTGGATCGCATCAGCGAAGACACGCCCGACTGTATGGAAAGTTCCTTGAAAGTACACATCAGTAACTTGCGAAAAAAATTAAAAGCGATCACGGACAAAGATTACATCGAAGCAGTTTGGGGCATCGGATTTAAAATGAAAGAAGATTAAATCTTTACGATTTCTTTACTGTCTTCTTAACTACTTTATTAACCTCGGCATTCTAAAATAGAGACAGCAAATGAAAGGAGAGATGACATAATGGAATATATTTTAACCACTGATGCTTTAACAAAAACATACAAAAACTTCAAAGCTCTAAATGGTTTTTCCATGCATGTACCAAAAGGAGCAATTTACGGTTTTGTTGGGAAAAACGGAGCCGGTAAGACAACGCTTATCCGTCTGATCTGTGGACTTCAGGAACCTTCCTCCGGTGAATACACATTATATGGAAGAGTAAGAAACGCAAAAGACATAGCAAAATCAAGACGGCGGATGGGGGCAGTTGTGGAAACACCCTCCATTTATCTTGATATGACAGCATATGAGAATTTAAAAGAACAGTATGACATCCTTGGGCTTCCGTCTTACGATGGAATTGAATACTTGCTGAGATTGACCGGACTTGCTGACACCGGTAAAAAGAAAGCGAAGAACTTCTCTCTCGGCATGCGCCAACGCCTCGGCATTGCACTTGCACTTGCCGGAGATCCCGACTTTCTTGTGTTGGATGAACCCGCAAATGGACTTGATCCACAAGGAATTGTGGAGATTCGCGAATTAATCTTGAAACTCAACCGAGAATATCAGATCACCGTCCTCATATCCAGCCACATTCTGGATGAATTATCCCGCCTTGCCACCCACTATGGATTTATTGATCATGGACAGATGATAAAGGAAATCAGCAGAGAAGAATTAGAGGCTGCCTGCGGAAAATGTACTCATGTACAAGTTTCCGATACACAGACATTATCTCAGGTTTTAGATTCTATGAACCTAAAATATAGCATCCATTCTGAAACGGAAGCGGATATTTATGCAGAGATCACTATCTCTAAACTCACGCTTGCTCTTGCTGAAAAATCTTGTGAACTATACACTGTTCAAGAAAAAGAGGAAAGTCTGGAAAGCTATTATATCAGTTTAGTGGGAGGTGGCAGACATGACTAAATTATTACATGCAGGTTTTTATCGTCTGAAAAAAAATAAAGTATTAGGAGGCTGTCTTCTTGCAATTATAACCTATGAGCTTTTCGTCCTCCTCTCTCAATACCACTCCATGATTAAAGAAGGATACGAATACACACTTGATCCACTTTATTTTAACTTTCTTGCATTAATCGGAATTCTGACTTCCATTTTAGTGAGTCTGTTTATCGGAACGGATTACCACGATGGAACCATTCGAAATAAACTGATCTGCGGGGCATCCAGAACTTCTGTTTATTTATCTAATTTTATTACGATGGCTTCCTGCGGTATCTTCCTCGTCCTTATGGGCTATGCAGTTGCTCTCGGTCTTGGGCTTCCATTGTTTGGTTCCTTTGAGATGCCGGTTTCCGCAGTTTTGGCACTGAGTCTTATCAGTATTTTGTTCACGCTTGCCTATGTCTCTATTTTTCACATGGTAAGCATGACAAGCTCCAGCAAAACAACCTCTGCTGTATGTTGTATTTTACTTGCATTTGCACTCTTTTTCATCGCCATCGTACTGTTTAACTCTCTGGCACAACCAGAATATATTGAACAACTTTCTGCTTCTTCCATGAAAGCGGGACAGATAGTTACAACGGAGGATGCTGTACTGGAAACTGTAAAAAATCCAGCCTATCTATCGGGTATGAAACGGGAAATCTATCAAAATATCATGGACTTCCTTCCATCCGGACAAATGGTGCAACTCTTAAATGGCGGTGACATCCATATTTTCAGAGCAGCTTTCTATTCTATTTTTATTATTGTGGGAACAAATGTGATCGGACTTAGAATTTTTAAAAAGAAAGATATTAAATAATCGAGGTACATGAACTATGCAAACGAGCTTCCTTCTTCTGAGCCTTGGCATTTGCCTGAGCGTTATTCTTATACTGAGTATCAAATTATATCTCATCCGAAAATCTGCGGATGAGATCAAAGATACATTTGCTGAACGGTTAAAGAACGAAACAAATACTTTAATCGATATCTCCGGAAATGATGCACATATGCGCGCACTTGCCAATTCTATCAACGAAGAATTGAAGGCTCTTCGCACACTTCGTCACAAATTTTGGCAAGGTGATCTGGAGGTCAAGGACGCCATCACCGGTGTTTCTCATGATCTCCGGACGCCGCTTACTTCCATTTCCGGTTATCTCAATCTGTTAAAACAAGAGGAACTATCCACCAAAGCAAGACAATACCTTGCTGTTATCGAGGAGCGAACAGACACACTAAAGAATCTGACAGAAGAATTATTTGACTATTCCGTTTTTACCTCTTCCTCTGAAGAACCCGACTTGGAAGAACTCTGCCTAAATCACCAGTTAGAAGAAAGCCTTTCTGCCTACTACGTTGTCTTGAAAGGCTGTCAGATTACGCCCGAAATCTCTATACCGGAAGAAAAAGTAATGCGAAAATTGAATCGCCGCCTGCTTTCCCGCATTTTTGAGAATATAATAAGCAATGCCATCAAATATAGTGACGGAGATTTCTTTGTCACTTTAACCTCTGACGGAAGTATGACTTTCTCCAACCACACTTCCCGTCTGGATGCCATTCAAGTAGGTCAGCTCTTCCATCGCTTCTATACCGTGGAAAACGCAAAAACCTCCACTGGTCTTGGACTTAATATCGCAAAGCTTCTCACAGAACAAATGGGCGGAACGATCCGTGCAGAATACGAAGATGGAATGATCCATGTAATTGTGGGATTTCATTCTCTCCCTCAGGAATCCTTTTAAGTTTATTTCTTCTCCACGAAGCAGACTCCGAACGCCTCCGGTCCGATATGCGTTCCGATCGCAGGACCAATCTGCTTGCGTGAATCCACCTTACATCCATTCTTTTCCATTTTTTGCTCTAATTTCACACAGTTCTCTTCACCGTAGGAGAAAAGTGAATATACCGGATAATTCTCGTCAATCTGGAAGGCTGCGATTTTTTTCTGAATAGCGGATAAGGTTCTGTTTACCCCTATTCCTTTTCCTACAACTTCTACACTTCCTTCTCTTGACACTGTAATGATCGGCTTAAGATTTGCCATATCGCCGATGGCTGCTGCCGCTTTGCTGATGCGTCCGCCTTTGGCAAGATATTCCAATGTATCAACCGCTGCAAAGATCTGAGTTCTTCCCTTTAGTTCTTCCAACGCTTCCACGATCTCCTGCGCTGTATTTCCTTTCGCTGCCATATCAAGTGCAGTATCACATAAAATTCGGATCGCCACAACTGCACTTAAGGAATCTATAATGTAAATCTTATCATAGTCCGCCATACTGCGGGCAAGCTGTGCACTTTGGTAAGTACCGCTAAGTGCGGAGGATAAAAGAATACAGATCAATTCATCCCCTTTTTCTTTCACTTCCTCAAATACATCCAAAAATTCCTGCGGAGATGGCTGTGAAGTCTTCGGAAAATCTTTTCCATACACAAGTTTTTCATAAAACTCATCTCTTTCTAAGTTCACTCCGTCCAAATACTGCTCTTCTTGAAAATTTACTTGCAGCGGAACTAAATGGATTCCTTTTTCTTCAATCTCTTTCTTAGAAAAATCCGCTGCTGAATCTACCAATATATGAATCATTTGATCTCCTCTCTTGCTATCTGTTCAATCAGATTAAAAAGTTCCACTGTTTTCTCTGCATTTTCGTGTCCGATCCGCTCTACCAATTTATTTACTATATTTAACACATGTTCATGCTGTTCCTGATAGGCGCGCATCTTTTCTTCATTTAATGCAATCAGAATCTGTCTTCTATCCTTCTTCGAACGCTGTCTTTGAATCCAGTTCTTCTTCTCCATGTTCATAAGCGTCCGGTTCATCTGAGACTTTTGCATTTTCGTCAATGCACATAAATCTGTTGCCGTGATTTCACTCTCTTGGTTCTTGTATAGTATCCGGCAGATCAATGCCTCATTCAGCGGCATCTCTGACACAATCCGCTCATTATTGATAGCAGTTGTCAAATGAATCCAAGCATCCAGAATCTGTTCATTCAATTCACTCATAATTTTCTCCACTTTCTCCGTGTGATTATCCTTATACGCAAAAAATAGTTCACAATGTGAACAGTCTACATTATAAACTATTTTTCGTCATTGTCAAGAAAAAGATAAAAAAGGCAATAAAATTTATTGACATTACAGTAACTGTACACCTTATGATACACACGGTATCTTGAAAAACAAAAAATATGGAGGAATATTATGGAAACTGAAAATGTATATCTAAAACCTATTACATTAAAAAATATTATGAAATTCGCTTTACCTACTATTGCAATGTCTTTATTTATGGCATTTTATACAATGGTAGACGGCTTATTTGTCTCCAATCTGATCGGAACAAACGCCTTATCCGCAATTAATTTATCTGCGCCTATCATTTCCTTAGTAACAGCCATCTCTACCATGCTGGCAACCGGCGGAAGCGCTGTAATCATGAAAAAAGCAGGTGAGAAAAAGCAGCAGGAAGCCAACGAAAATTTTACATTTTTAATTGTCGTCAACATTGTTGTAGGCATCATAATGACACTGATCGGATACCTTTGCATGAACATGCTCTTTTCTCAAATGGATGTATCCGCAGATGTTCTTCATCACACAAAAGATTACTTAAGCCTCTATCTGCTATTTACAATTTCAATCTTATTAATGAATAACTTCTCCCTTTATCTAATTGCCGCCGGAAAAGCAACGGTATCCTTTATCTGTTCTGTTGCCGGAGGTGTTCTCAACATCGTTCTGGATTACCTCTTTATAGGAGTGATCGGAATGGGCACGGAAGGCGCAGCCATTGCTACCGGCTTAGGATATTCTGTGACAAGTGTTGTTGGTTGCATTATTTTCTGTAATAAGAAGAATCTTTTGCATTTTACGAGGCCTCACTTTTCTTTTGATGTATTGAAAAAAGCAGTTTCCAATGGTTGCTCAGAAATGGCAACCGCCCTTGTTACCGGAATCACAACACTGATGTTTAACTGGACCATGTTAAGATATGTAGGCGAAAACGGTATCGCCGCCATCACCATCATTATGTATGTACTCATGTTTGTAAGCTCACTATTTAGCGGTTACTCTTACGGAGTTGCCCCTATGATCAGCTACTATTATGGGGAACAGAATCACGAAAAACTGAAAAAATTGATTCGTAAAAGCTTAAAAATCATAGCTGTTATTTCTGTCCTCTCCTTAGCGGCATCTTTGATCATAACCAAACCATTTGTCAGCATTTTTTCCAGACCTGATAATCCTGTATTTGATCTTGCTGTCACCGGAAATAGAATCTGCAGTATTGCATTATTATTTATCGGATTCAATATTTTTTCCAGTGGAATGTTCACTGCTTTAAATAACGGAATCGTTTCCGCCATCCTTGCTTTCTCACGCTCTTTCGTATTCATGGTGATCTGTTTATTGGCACTTCCATTGTTCTTTGGCGTCACAGGTATCTGGCTTGCGACTCCGGCTACCGAACTAATGGCTATCGCATTGGCTTGCTTTATGTTCCTGAAATATAAAAATAAATACAGATTTTAGGAAAGTTTTTCTTCCCTCTTAATATGATTTCTAAAGAAAACCTTATTTCTTCATGAACTTTCTGTGATATCTATTGTGGCATTGCAGAAAACGGATTAGAATAGAGACTTGTATTAGGAGGGATTTTTTATGAGTATAAATAAAGATAATTTTGATAATCATGATTTGGATATTTTTGATGATGACTTTGAGGTGATCTATGAAGGCGATCTCCCGGATATTCCGATGCCGGAAGACGACAATTTTCAAGACGTCCTGTCGAACTTGTCAGACCTGGACCGCACAAAAAACATTGATTACCTGGAGGAAAACTACACAACTTCTTTTGACTTGGATGAGAAAACAAAAGAAAAATATGAAAAGGCATCCAAAAAGAAAAAGAAAAAAAATATGCCGAATCTTTTTAAGCCTTTGGCGAAAACTGCAAAAGCCGGAGGAAAAGCGGGTGCAAAGGCGATCTACAAAACGACAAATTTACTTCTCCGGGGCGCTACATTGATTTTAACAGGAGCAATCATTGCTGTTCTTGCTTTTCATTTCTGGCAGAATTATAAACCTTACGGAACACTTGCACAGGCTATCGACCAGCACAACTATGTTCTGGGCGCCTATTTTGCCGTTGCTTTATTTTTGCTTCTCATAGAATGTATTACGTTTCTTATCATTCTGTTCGGGAGCAAAACAAAGAAAGACAGAAAAGGACGTGCCGCAGACAACGGAAGAGGTCTTTTCTCTTTCCTGTTTATCTACGCCGGTTCCTATCTGTCTCTGCATTTACATGCATTGATTCCGGCATCACCTGCACCGCTTCAGGGTGTTCAGGGTGCTTTGACGATTTATGGTAATCTTCACAGCCTTCTGCTCCCATTATGTACTGCCGGCATCTTTATCTGTATTTTAAGAAGATTTGCTGTCCGTTGATGTTTTTTCGGATAAAAGTGCCTGTTCTTCCCGCTCCTCTTCTTCTACTGCTTTCTTCAAAAAGTCTGCGTCTTTGGACTTAAGCCTTGGGATAAATCGTTTGGCAAATCTGCCTTTTCCACGGTTCTTAATATAGAAGTAACCAATGATGGAAAATACAACCGCCCCAATGAAATTGACGATCAGGTCTTTCATCGTATCGATAAGACCAATATCCAGATACCCGCCGATTCCAAGGCTTTCTCCTTTCACAACAGCATCATTGATCCCCCGGATATGAACTGCCACATTGCTTCTTGTCGGGTCAAGCATAACCGAGTGGATCTGATGGATGACCGTATCTTTCTGCATGTCCAGATGAAACATCTGATCCATACTGAATTCAAAAAATTCCCACACAACACCAATAGTCATAGAAAAACAAAATGCTACGATCGCCACAAACAAAGGCGATAACTTCATAGACACTTTCTTACTCTGATTCAGAATATCCACCAGTGCAAAGCCGATCGCCGCCATCAAAAATCCGTTGATCGTATGAAGCGCGGTATCCCACGACGGAACTTTAATATAATACGATTGAATCTCTCCCAGAATTTCTGCCGCAAATATAAAGATCAAAATTGTAATTTCCAATGCTGTTGGAAGCTCGATCTTCAGATTGATCTGTATAAGGCTTGGGACAATCAACAACAGCAAGGTGAGAATGCACAAGAAAACATTTTCATAATTCTTATTAAAAAACTGCAGAATCATCATCAATATGACCAGAATTCGGAGTGTCATATACACGATAAACGAGCTTTTATGCTCTCTTAACTCCATGTGAAGCGCAGCCTTCATTACTTTCCATCTTTTCTTCAGTTGTAACTTCATAGTTCTCCTTATCTAATTTAGGAAATTGTCAATGATGATTCCCTCAGCCTCTTCTTCCGTCATACCAAGCGTACGAAGCTTGATAAGCTGTTCATCATTAATTCTTCCGATTGCCGCTTCATGAATGATTGCAGCATCTAAGTGTCTTGCATTAATCTCCGGGATCGAAGCAACCTCTGCGTGATCCATAATAATAGAATCACATTGTACGTGTGCCTGACATTTCGCATTTCCCACGGCCTTCGGATGGAATACCTGTCTGGATGTCCCTTTCGCAACCGATCTGGAAATAATCTGCGCGGAGCTTCCTTCTCCATTCAATCTCACTTCCATATTGGACTCTGCAAATTGACTTCCGTGTGTCATTAATTTCTCAATGACATAAAGCTTTGCTCCTGCATCCAGTTCTACTTCTGTCTCACGCTTTGTAGAATCAACACCCTTGATCTGAGCTGTATCCAGTGTAAATACACTGTCTTCACCAATATAGATCTTTGTCACCGGATCTAAAATACGGGCTCCCGTACCTTCTCCTTCTCCGTAATGCTTCTCCTCATAGCGGACATTTGCATTCTTTCCTACATGGAAGGAATGAATTCCGTTATGACGGCTGTCATTACAGCCACTGTTGTGGATTCCGCAGCCTGCAATGATCACTACATCGGCTCCGTCTGCAATATAGAAATCGTTATACACCTGATCGTCCATGCCGGAAGCATTGACAACGACCGGAATGCTGACGGTTTCTCCCTTTGTCTCACCATCAATATAAATGTCGATACCCTGTCGGTCTTCTTTTCTCTTAATCTTCACATGTTCACTGTCCCCATGACAGATGGAAACTCCGTTCTGACGAAGATTGTAAGCGCCTTCCTGTTTAAACTCGCCGCTGATCTGATCTAAGATCTGTTCTGTAACTCTATCTAATTCTGCCATTTACATCCACCTCTTTCTTACGCTTTGTTTAAGCAGGCACAACTGTCTTTCGTAAGCAGTGTCGGAAGGATTTCTTTTGTCTCTCCCAGTGCCGCAATCTTTCCATCTTCAATGACCATGATCCGGTCTGCCATCTGAATAATCCTTTCCTGATGTGAGATTAAAACCAAACTTTCCTTTTTCTCACTGTGGATTTTCTCAAACTGCTGAATCAACATGGAGAAACTCCAAAGGTCGATTCCTGCCTCCGGTTCATCAAAAATGCAAAGTTTATGAGGTTTCGCAAGAACGGTTGCAATCTCCAGACGCTTCATCTCTCCACCGGACAACGTTCCGTCCACTTCACGCTCAATATATTCCTGCGCGCAAAGTCCTACTGAACTTAACATCTTACAGATCTCAGGATGCGTCAGCTCTCTGCTCGCCGCCAGACTGAGCAGTCTCTTTACTGTCATCCCTTTAAATCTCGGCGGCTGTTGAAATGCAAATCCGATTCCCGCATTTGCTCTATGATTGATATCGTAAGAAGTAATGTCTTCTCCATCTAAGATAATCTGCCCTGAATCTTCTTTGGCGATTCCCATAAGCACTTTTGCAAGCGAAGACTTTCCGCCTCCATTCGGTCCGGTGATGACTAACATCTCTCCGTCCTCTACCTGAAAGCTTACGTCCTTGACAATGCTTCTTTTCACTCCGTTTTCTTCTACTTTGAATGTCAGATTTTTTACCTCAAGCATATGATAAGCTCCTTTTCTCTGATTTCCTTTTCTTTTCGCATTTTTCTGCAATACATTACATTATAAGCCCTTTTCTGTGCTCTTGCAAGCATAGAAAAGGGCTTATTTTCGCGCCTCACATTTATGCAAATAAGCTTCGGAACCGGTTCATTGCTTCCACCGTCTTTTCATAAGCCCCGAAGGAAGTAAGCCGAAAATAATTTCGACCGTTTTCACCGAATCCTGCTCCCGGTGTTCCCACTACCTGAATCTCTTGTAACAGATAGTCAAAGCACTCCCATGAATCCATCCCTCTTGGGCATTCAAACCATATATATGGGGAATGGATACCGCCGTAAAACGGGATATGAAGATCACGAAGGGTATCTGCGATCACTTTTGCATTCTTCTTATAATAGGAAAGATTCTCTTCACATTCTTTTTGCCCTTCGTCACTGAATACTGCTGCCGCAGCCTTCTGCACAATATAAGATGTTCCGTTGTATTTTGTGCTCTGCCTGCGGTTCCACATAGCATTCAAAGACATCTCTTCTCCTGTCGAATCGGGAAATACAAGTTCTTCCGGCACAATCGTATACCCGCATCTTGTTCCGGTGAATCCCGCCGTCTTAGATAACGAACAAAACTCAATGGCACACTGCTTTGCCCCCTCGATCTCATAGATACTTCTCGGAAGTGACGGGTCCGAAATAAACGCTTCGTATGCCGCGTCAAATAAAATAACTGCTTCATGCTTTCTGGCATAGTCCACCCAGATCTTCAACTGTTCTCGATTGTAACATGCTCCTGTCGGATTATTTGGGGAACAGATATAAATGATATCGGCATGTTGATTCTCGTTTGGAAGCGGAAGAAAATCATTTTCTGCATTTCCGGAAATATACGTCACTTCATTTCCGCACATCAGATTGGAATCTACATATACCGGATACACAGGATCAGGAATGAGAATGACATTTCCTTTGCCAAACAATTCTGTAATATTTCCTGTATCACTTTTGGCTCCATCTGAAATAAAAATATCTGCAAGATTTAGTTCAACACCATTTTTCTTATAATAATCTGCGATTGCCCTTCTTGTCTCTTCATAGCCCTGCTCCGGACCATATCCTTTGAAAGTTTCCGCTCTCCCCATCTCATCAGCGCCTTCATGGAGCGCCTGTACAGCACAGTGACAAAGAGGTCTTGTAACATCTCCGATTCCAAGACGGATCAATGACTGATCCGGGTGCTTCTCCATATATGCGGCCGTGCGGTGCGCAATCTCGGCAAAAAGATAGCTGTCTTTTAATTTTCGATAATTTTCATTTAATTTTGGCATATTTATTCCTCACAATCTATTTTAGATTTCTATATTTCGTCAAACATCAGCATCAAAACCATCTGCGCCGTTTCCACCATATTCGTGCCATTGTCCATGCTTGATTTCTGTAAATAACGGTAAGCTTCCTGCTCCGTAAGATGATTTCTCTCCATCAACAAGTATTTCGCATTGAGGATATAATTTTCCTCTTTTGCGCTTCTTTTTTTTATTACTTTCTTCTTCCGATAGCGATGCTCAATCTGACCAAGCACCATCTCCACTGTATTTAACAAATCATACGCCTTCAAAGGTGTGGTAAGCGCAAGCATCCCCGATCCGGCATCCGCAACCTTCTCCGGTGAGCCAAGAAGTATCAGTTCATAACTCTCCGGAAGATTCTCCATCAGTTCTACATAATACATGTCACTTAAATGATAGCCACTCAGCACAATCCCACACTCATACTGTCCTGCCATCTGTAACGCTGATGCCCCGGAAGAACAGGCAAACGCACTCTGGAATCCGTGGGTGAGTAAGATTTTTTTGATATTTTGGGCATTATCTAATTTCGGCAATACAATGATAATGACACTCATCCACGTTCCTCCTTCTTCTGCCTGCATCACTTGTTTAGAGCAAATACAGATAGTTTTCAATCTCCCACTTTGTAATCTGGCTTTGGTACTTTGTCCACTCTTTTTCCTTGGCTCTTCGATAGGCGTCTACATATACATCACCTAACACCTCTGCTACCAACGGTTCTTTTTTCATTTTATCCAGCGCTTCTCCGAGATTTCTCGGAAGTGTTCGGATTCCTCTGATATCTTGAGAAAATTCCTCCGGAGCTTTTAACTCTCTTTGTATTCCGTCAAGACCTGCTTCCAGACAAAGCGCAAATACGAGATAAGGATTCGATGCCGCATCCGGACTTCGCAGTTCCATTGTCATAGATTGAAACTTTCTTTTTGCTACACGAAGAAGCGTATTTTTATGTTTCTTTGACCAGTCAACATTCGATGGTGCCGCAAATCCCGGAACAAGACGTTTGTAAGAATTGACCAATGGATTTAAGATAGCAGTGATTCCGTCAATATGCTCACAGATTCCGGCCAGGAAGGCTTCACCCTCCCGGCTCAGATTGCCATCCTCACCCTCAAATACATTTCGTCCATCCTTATACAGCTGCATATTCAAATGCATTCCTGAACCATTCATCTCTTGAAGTGGCTTGGGCATAAATGTGGCGTGAAGCCCGTAACGTTTCGCGATCGTCCGCACAACCATCTTAAATGTAGTCACCTTATCAGCTGCTGCAAGCGCATCTTCAAATGTAAAATCAATCTCATGCTGCGCAGAAGCAATCTCATGGTGGGAAGAATCAATCTCATAGCCCATCTCTTCTAACGTAAGAATAATATCGCGCCTTGTATTTTCGCCAAGATCAATCGGTGATGTATCTAAGTATCCCGCTTTTTCATGCGTCAATGTTGTCGGCATTCCGTTTTCATCCGTGTGAAATAAGAAGAATTCACATTCAGGATTCACTTGAAATGTATACCCCATTGCGGCAGCATGTTCCACTGCACGCTTCAGGACACGTCTTGGGCTTGCTTCATATTCAGAGCCGTCTTCTCGACACACATCACACAGAAACCGCGCCACTTTGCCATGCTGCGGTCTCCACGGAAGAATGGTAAATGTATGAAGATCCGGCTTCAAATACAGCTCTTCTTCCCCTTCTCTTGCGATCTCATCTAAAGACGCAAGATCAATACTGTACCGATTCTCCATAACCTTTACAAGACGGCTTGCCGGAACTGCAATATTTTTAATCATTCCAAACATATCGGTGAATTGCAGACGGATAAATTCTACGTCTTCTTCTTCTACTCTTCTTAAAATCTCAGCTTTATTATATCTCTCCATACAGACTTCTCCTTTGATTTTTCGAATTACAGTAATAAATAATTAAATTTTAGCAATGCTCCTGCTGTCTGTCAAGAGATGCCCTGATCAGCCCATAAAACAACGGATGCGCTTTGTTTGGTCTTGATTTTAATTCCGGGTGCCCCTGCGTTGCTATGAAATAAGGATGGTCCGGAAGCTCCATCATTTCTACGATTCGCTGATCCGGCGAGCGTCCGCAGAGCCTCATTCCATGACTCGTCAATTCTTCTCTGTACTCATTATTTACTTCATACCGATGACGATGACGCTCACTGATCACATCCGTTCCATAAAGGCTCCGCGCAAGACTTCCTTCTTCCAGTACGCAAGGATAAGCGCCCAGTCTTAAAGTCCCTCCCAGATCTGTTACTTGATTCTGCTCCGGCATAAGTGCAATAACCGGATGTGCTGTATCTGGATCAAGCTCCACACTGTTTGCGTCTTCATAACCGATCACATGTCTTGCATATTCGATAATGGCAGCCTGCATGCCAAGACATATTCCAAGGAACGGAAGCTTCTGTTCTCTTGCATATTGGATAGCCGCAATCTTTCCTTCGGTTCCCCTCGTTCCAAATCCACCCGGAACTAAGATTCCATCCACTCCGGCAAGCAGCGGACGCGCACCTTTTTCTTCCACTTCTTCTGCATCCACCCATCGGATCTTAACACTTGCCCGCGCTGCAATTCCGCCATGCTTTAACGCTTCCACTACACTTAGATAAGCATCGTGAAGCTGAATATATTTCCCTACAATTGCAATCTCTACTTTGCCTTTTGGATGCTTCAGGTTATATACCATCTCTTTCCATTCCTTGAGTTCCGGTTCCGGGCATTCCAGATGAAGCGATTCACAGACTACCTGTGCCAGATGTTCTTTCTCCATTGCAAGAGGAGCTTCATACAGATATTCCACATCCAGATTCTGAAGCACATGATTCTCAGGCACATTACAGAACAGTGCGATTTTCTTCTTTAATTCTTCCGGCAAAGGATGTTCACTTCTGCACACTAAGATATCCGGCCATAGTCCCATTGACTGAAGCTCCTTGACACTCTGCTGCGTAGGTTTACTTTTCAGTTCTCCTGATGCGCCAAGATACGGAATCAGTGTCACGTGGATCAGCACTGCATTTTCATGTCCTGCCTCATGCTGAAACTGACGAATCGCCTCCAGAAACGGCTGACTTTCAATGTCTCCCACCGTACCTCCGATTTCAATGATCGCAATCCGGTTCTCTTCTTCTCCACCATGAAAAAAACGACTCTTAATTTCATTCGTAATGTGCGGAATCACCTGCACGGTGCCTCCGCCATAGTCTCCGCGACGTTCTTTCTGCAAGACCGACCAATAGATCTTCCCCGTGGTCACATTGGAATTTTTGTCCAGACATTCATCAATAAAACGCTCATAATGTCCCAGATCAAGATCGGTCTCTGTTCCATCATCCGTAACAAACACTTCTCCATGCTGTACCGGATTCATCGTTCCCGGGTCCACATTAATATACGGGTCAAACTTCTGCATAGTCACCTGATATCCTCTCGCCTTCAGAAGTCTGCCAAGTGATGCCGCCGTAATTCCTTTTCCAAGACCGGAGACAACCCCTCCGGTCACAAATACATATTTTACTGCCATCCTTTTTCCTCCTCTAAACATCTTTTGCGATATCTATCAGACTGAGCCGGTCTTTATTTCTGTACTGGAGACTGTCCGCTAACGCTCTTGCAGTATCAATGGCCGTCAGCACATTCACTCCGGTCTCAATCGCATTTCTTCGAATGACAAAGCCATCCTTTGCGTGTTCAGCCCCTTCCTGCGGTGTGTCAATGATCAGATCGATCTCATGGTCAAGAATCAGATCAAGGATATTCGGAGATTCCTCCTCCATCTTCCCAACTTTCTGCGACATAACACCGGCCTCTTCAAGCGCCTGATGTGTCCCTTGGGTAGCATAGATCTGGTAGCCAAGCCTTGAGAATCGTCTTCCAATCTCCACCGCTTCTTTCTTATCCTGCTCCCGCACAGACAAAATCATTTTCTTATATTTCGGCAGCCGGATTCCTGCTCCGAGAAATGCTTTGTAAAGTGCCTCTACAAAATCCCCTGCAATTCCCAGACACTCACCTGTAGATTTCATCTCCGGGCCAAGGCTGATCTCGGCTCCCCGGATTTTTTCAAAGGAAAAGACCGGCATTTTTACTGCATAATATTTTCCGGCAGGTGCAAGCCCTACTCCACAGCCAAGCTGTGACAATCTGGCTCCATTCATAACCTTTACAGCCAGTTCAATGATCGGAATTCCCGTCACTTTACTTATATACGGCACCGTTCGACTGGAGCGCGGATTGACTTCAATTACATAGATCTGCCCTTCACATACAATAAACTGAATGTTGATAAGCCCCTTCACATGAAGTGCCCTTGCAAGTCTTCTTGTATAATCGGTGATCACAGCCTGCAGATCCGTTGTAAGGCTTTTTGCCGGGTACACCGACACACTGTCTCCGGAGTGAATCCCCGACCGTTCTATATGCTCCATGATCCCGGGAATGAGAATCTCCTCCCCGTCACACACAGCATCCACTTCTACCTCTTTCCCCTGGAGATATTTATCAATCAGAATCGGATGTTCCTGCGCGATCTGATTAATGATTCCCATGAATTCTTCCACGTCCTGATCATTCACTGCAATCTGCATCCCCTGTCCGCCCAGAACATAAGACGGCCGTACAAGCACCGGATAGCCAAGCTCCTGTGCCGCCTCCTTGGCCTCTTCCGAAGTATATACTGTTTTTCCTTTCGGTCTCGGAATTTCACACTCCTCCAGAATCTTATCAAAGAGCTCCCTGTCTTCTGCCGCATCCACATCCTTCTGCGCAGTTCCGAGGATTGGAACTCCCATCTCCATCAAATCCTTCGCAAGTTTGATCGCTGTCTGACCTCCAAACTGTACCACCGCACCATCAGGATGTTCCAATTCCACAATTCCGCGCACATCTTCGGCAGTCAGAGGTTCAAAATACAGTTTATCTGCAATATCAAAATCTGTGCTTACCGTCTCCGGATTATTGTTGACAATGATCGTCTCATATCCTTCCTTTTTAAATGCCCATGCAGAATGAACGCTACAGAAATCAAATTCAATGCCCTGTCCGATTCGGATTGGTCCGGAGCCAAGAATCAATACCTTTTTTCGTCCTGTCGAAATCTCTGCCTCATTTTCGCTTCCGTATACGGAATAATAATATGGTGTCTCCGCATCAAATTCCGCAGCGCACGTATCAACAATCTGGTACGCCGGACGGATTCCATAAGCATATCGCATCTGTCTTACTTTTTCCTCGGTAAGCTTTGTCAGTTTTGCAATGACACTGTCCGGAAATTCCATTCTCTTGGCTTCCATTAAAACCTCTTTTGTCAAAGGTTCTCTTGCTATTCTTTCTTCCATTCGCACAAGCTTCCCGATCTTAGACAAGAACCAGTTGTCAATTTTCGTAATCTCATGGAGGACTTCCTGATCGATGCCTCTGCGAAATGCTTCTGCAATCTTATAGATTCTTCTGTCATCCACAACCTTCAGCTTCTCTATCAGTTCTCCCGAACTAATCTGCGAATAATCATAAGACAACAAACTGTCCACATGCTGTTCCAGTGACCGCAGAGCCTTCATCAATGCGCCTTCAAAGTTCTGACAGATACTCATCACCTCTCCGGTCGCTTTCATCTGAGTTGTCAAACGATGCTTGGCTGTAATGAATTTATCGAAGGGAAGTCTCGGAATCTTTACAACACAATAATCCAAGACCGGTTCAAAGCTTGCGTAAGTTTTCCCTGTCACTTCATTAAAGATCTCATCCAATTGATATCCGAGCGCTATTTTTGCCGCCACTCTTGCAATTGGATATCCCGTTGCCTTCGAGGCAAGAGCGGACGATCTGCTCACTCTCGGATTGACCTCAATCACACAGTATTCATAAGATTCCGGGTGTAAGGCAAACTGTACATTACATCCTCCGGTTATCTGAAGCTCCCGGATAATCTTAATCGCAGAGGTACGCAGCATCTGATATTCTTTATCACTTAACGTCTGGGAAGGCGCTGTCACAATACTGTCTCCGGTATGAACACCCACCGGGTCCACATTCTCCATATTACATACCGTGATACAGGTATCATTCCCATCCCGCATCACTTCATACTCTATTTCCTTCCATCCGGCAATACAACGCTCAACCAGCACCTGATGCGTTCTGGACAGACGAAGTCCGTTTCCTAGAATTTCCTCACATTCCTTCTCATCCTGAGCGATTCCTCCGCCGCTTCCGCCCAGCGTGTATGCCGGTCTTAAAACGACCGGATAACCGATCTCTTTTGCAAATGCCAAACCATCTTCCACCGACTCGACTACGAGAGACGGGGCACACGGTTCTCCGATCTTCTCCATCGTCTTCTTAAATTCCAGACGGTCCTCCGCCTTTTTAATCGTCTCCGCAGTCGTACCGATCAATCGAACATGATGTTCTTTTAGGAACCCACTTTCTTCCAATTCCATAGCAAGATTAAGTCCTGCCTGACCGCCCAGTGTAGGAAGCACACTGTCCGGCTGCTCCTTGATGATCAGCCGCTTGGCAGTCTCTATCGTCAGAGGCTCAATATACACATGATCCGCAATCTTTTTATCTGTCATAATCGTCGCCGGATTCGAATTCAGAAGTACCACTTGTACTCCTTCTTCTTTCAGGGAACGACATGCCTGTGTTCCGGCATAATCAAACTCTGCTGCCTGACCGATCACGATCGGACCGGAACCGATTACCAGAACTTTTCTGATTGTTTTATTTCTAGGCATAACTATCCTCCTTCACCATTTCTATAAACTTATCAAAGAGCCACGCTGTATCCTGAGGTCCGGGGTTTGCTTCCGGATGAAACTGTACCGTCATGATCTTTTTTCCTTTATATCGAAGTCCCTCGTTCGTTCCATCATTGACATTGACAAACAATTCTTCTGCTATCCCCTGTTCCATACTGCCGGCATCCACGGCGTATCCGTGATTTTGAGAAGAAATATAGACTTTCCCATCCGTCAGATCTTTCACCGGATGATTTCCCCCTCGATGTCCATAAGTCAATTTATATGTTTTCGCCCCGTTGGCAAGCGCCATCAACTGGTGACCGAGACAAATAGCAAAAATCGGAAGGTCGCTCTCATATAACTTGCGAACCTGTGAAATGATCTCCGTACAGGTGGACGGATCGCCGGGACCGTTCGATAACATGATGCCGTCCGGATTGGCTCGCAAGATCGTTTCCGCAGAGGTATCTGCCGGATATACGGTCACCTCACACCCTCTTTTATTCAGGGAAGCTGCAATATTTGCTTTTGCCCCCAGATCCAGAAGTGCAATTCCCGGTCCTTCTCCCTCTAATACATAGCTCTCTTGGCAGGAAGTCTCTCTGACAACATTTCCCATCTTATACGCATGAAGCTTCATGACCACTTCGCCAATACGATAATCGGCATCTGTAGTAATCATTCCATTCATAGTTCCTTTCTTTCTTAAAAGTTTTGCCAGTGCTCTTGTGTCGATTCCCGTAATTCCAGCCACATCTTCTTCTACAAGCAAGGCATCCAGCTCCTCCTTACACCGGAAATTGCTCGGCATATCTTCTATTTCTCTGACTATCAAACCGTCTGCCCAGATGCGTCTGGATTCCCGATCCGGCGTCACCCCGTAATTTCCGATCAGCGGATACGTCATCACCACCATCTGCCCCGCATAGGAGGGATCTGTCAGCACCTCCAGATATCCCGTCATAGATGTATTAAACACGACCTCGCTTACCGCTTCCTTTTTTGCACCAATCTGCGTTCCTTCAAATACAGTACCATCCTCTAATATAAGAAATGCTTTCATGAATGAATCCTCCTAAAACTAAAAAAAGGAGTCAGAAACCCTACGGTTCCTGACCCCTTTGTCAGCATTTAATCGTTATTATTATGGTACTTTCCCGAGTGTTTGTCAAATCTTTTTTGAAATATTTCCGCAGGATTTTAAAAAAATTCGGGATTTTAAAAATCAGCATTGACAAACATAATTTTTAGAGTATACTACTTCACATAAGCAAAGGCGCTTTGGACTTAGATGTTCATAGCGCCTTTTTTTGTATTTCAAAAATACTAAAAAAAATATCTAAGGAGATGAATGACATGAGTAAACGTATTCCCGAACTGTATGGAAGCATGATCTTCAGTGACCGGATCATGCGGAACAAGCTTCCCAAAGATGTGTACAAGGCATTAAGGAAAACCATTGAAAACGGCACACATCTGGAACTTGATGTCGCCAATTCTGTCGCAGTAGCCATGAAAGAGTGGGCTGTGGAAAACGGTGCCACACACTATACGCACTGGTTCCAGCCAATGACCGGATTTACCGCAGAGAAGCACGACAGTTTTATCTCCCCATCGGGGGAAGGTGAAGTCATCATGGATTTCTCCGGAAAAGAACTTGTCAAAGGAGAACCGGATGCCTCAAGCTTCCCTTCCGGCGGTCTTCGCGCTACCTTTGAAGCCCGAGGATACACCGCATGGGACCCTACTTCTCCGGCATTTATCAAAGATCAGACACTCTATATTCCAACCGCATTTTGTTCTTACAGCGGAGAAGCTCTGGACAAGAAGACACCGCTTCTTCGGTCCATGGATACTTTGAACACACAGGCAGTAAGAATGCTTCATCTGCTGGGCAATGACACCGTCAAAAGAGTCTCTGCCACCATCGGACCGGAACAGGAATATTTCCTCGTAGATAAAGATCTGTACAGCAGACGAAAAGATCTGATTTTCTGTGGGCGAACTCTCTTTGGCGCCCCGGCTCCAAAAGGACAGGAGATGGAAGACCACTATTTCGGCGCTTTAAAACCAAGAGTCTCTGCCTACATGCACGATCTCGACCTCGAGTTGTGGAAGCTCGGCATTCCTGCAAAAACCAAACACAACGAAGTAGCGCCTGCACAGCACGAGCTTGCCCCGGTCTTCGACACAGCGAATATTGCCGTTGATCACAACCAGCTTACCATGGAGATTATGAAAAAGGTTGCCGAAAAACACGGGCTTACCTGTCTCCTCCACGAAAAGCCTTTTGAGGGAATTAACGGAAGCGGAAAACATAATAACTGGTCTCTGACTACCGATGACGGCGTAAACCTCTTGAATCCGGGACGTACTCCCGCTCAGAACACACAGTTTCTTATCTTTTTGATGGCTGTTATCAAAGCAGTGGATGACTATGCCGATCTGATGAGAATCTCTGCAGCCAGCGCCGGAAATGACCACAGACTCGGTGGAAATGAAGCTCCCCCTGCCATCGTGTCTATTTTCCTTGGAGACGAACTTACCCATGTACTGGAATCCATTGAAAATGATACTTATTTCGGTAAACAGGAGAAGATCCAGCTTGACACCGGCGCCCCGGTACTACCTCATTTTCTCAAAGACAATACAGACCGGAACCGGACTTCTCCATTTGCATTTACCGGAAATAAATTCGAATTCCGCATGCTTGGTTCTGCTGCCTCCGTTGCAACGCCGAACATTATATTAAATACCGCTGTTGCGGAATCACTGGACCAGTTCTATGAAGAATTAAAGGACACTGATCCGGCTGATATGGATGAGGCCGTTCACGCACTTTTGAAACGCGCAATACAGAAACATAAAAAGGTTATTTTTAATGGAAACGGCTACTCCGATGAATGGGTGAAAGAGGCTTCCCGACGAGGTCTTGACAATCTGGAATCTACACCGGACTGTCTGGAACGTCTTCTGACAGCAAAAAGCATTACACTCTTCACCAAACACCACATTTATACAGAAGAGGAAATCCGCTCCAGACACGATATTTTACTGGAAAATTATGTGAAGACCATCGCGATTGAAGCACGCACAATGGTTGATATACTATCGCGTGACTTCCTTCCGGCTCTCCTTTCTTATACCGGAGCTGTTGCTTCCAGTACGAGTTCAAAAAAAGCGCTTCTCCCTGATTTGAAAACAGATGCGGAGGAAGCACTTGTAAGAAAGCTTAGTAATTGTTATGAAATCTTAGCAGACGGCGTACAAGATCTGAAGGAGCAGCTCGCCAAAACAGAGAAAGAAGAGGACCTGAAACGTTCTGCTTTCCTTGGGCGGAACCTTCTGATTCCTTCTCTTAAGCACTTGGGAACCGCTGCAAGCGAAGCGGAAGCACTGATTCCTGAAAATCTGCTTCCATACCCATCTTACGATCAATTACTATTTTCATTATAAGAAAGGAGCTTTGTCATGAATTGTGATCATTCACGTATCAAAGAAGCCTGCGGCGTCTTTGGTATTTATACATCTTCTGAAGAACAGGCGGCAAACTCCATCTATTATGGCCTTTCTTCTTTACAGCACCGCGGGCAGGAGTCCTGCGGCATTGCTGTGTGTGACACCTGCGGATCGGAGGGGAATCTTAATGTTCACCGGGGCATGGGACTTGTCCACGAAGTCTTTGACGACAACATCCTTCATTCTCTTACCGGCAATCTGGGCGTTGGTCATGTGCGCTATTCTACAACCGGAGAAACTTCTCTGCAGAACGCACAGCCTCTTGTGCTCAATTATGTTAAGGGTACTCTTGCTCTTGCACACAATGGGAATCTCGTCAACACCGAAGAATTAAGAGCCGGACTTGCACGTACCGGCGCCATCTTCCAGACAACAACAGACTCGGAAGTCATTGCGCACCTGATTGCACGAGAGCGGATTCACACCCACTCTGTCGAAGAGGCAATTCTGCGGGCTGCCTCAAAAATAAAAGGAGCCTATGGGCTAATCATTGCAAGTCCGAGAAAACTGATCGGCGTCAGAGACCCTCTCGGTCTCAAACCACTTTGCCTTGGAAAGCGAGGCGGCGCCTATGTCCTCTCCTCGGAGAGCTGTGCTCTCACCGCTATCGGAGCGACGTTTATCCGTGATATACGCCCGGGCGAGATCATCACCATTACGCGTCAGGGGGTCTTTTCCAATCTGGAGCTCTGCCAGAAGAAGCACGCTCACTGCATCTTTGAATACATCTACTTTGCACGATTAGACAGTACCCTTGACGGTGTATCTGTCTACGAGGCTCGCTTAAGAGGCGGGGCTGCACTTGCCAAAGCCTACCCGGCAGATGCAGATCTTGTAACCGGTGTGCCTGATTCCGGTCTTGCCGCTGCGCAGGGCTATGCGGAAGCTTCCGGCATCCCCTTCGGGTTAGCCTTCTACAAGAATAGTTACGTGGGACGTACCTTTATAAAGCCGACACAGAAAGAAAGAGAAAAAAGTGTACGGCTCAAACTACATGTACTGGAGCATGCCGTCAAGGGAAAAAATATCGTCCTGGTGGACGACTCTATCGTAAGAGGAACCACGATCGCAGGTCTGATCCGACACCTGAAACAAGCCGGTGCTCTCAAAGTTCATGTCCGCATCAGCTCGCCTCCCTTCCTGCATCCTTGCTATTTCGGAACAGACATTCCGTCCAATCAGCAGCTTCTGGCATCTTCCCACTCTGTGGACGATATTTGCCGCATCATAGGCGCTGACTCTCTTGGATATATGAAAGTGGAAGACCTTCCCGATACGGTAAATGGTCTCCCACTTTGTAAAGCCTGTTTTGATAACCATTATCCAATGGATATTCCAAACCAAAACTCTTAGCTTCTTCTATTTTCCACTGTCGCCATAGTTTGCCAGTACACGTGCGGACGGATCATTGACATTGCATCCGTCCCACGCCTTGTTCGGCATCCAGAAATCAACGACCATCTCCGACTGTCCCGGATAATATTTTTCGAAGATTTCCCGGTAGAGGAGTGACTCCTTCGTAAATGGCGCTGCATGCTCATAGGCACTGCATTTTTCCTTCCATTCATCCCCTTCGTAACAGGTCTGTGCATATTCTTTCAGATCATCTACCATGGAATGACCTACCGCATCTGAAAATGCTGCTTTTTCACGCCAGAGAATTTCTTCCGGCAGACACGCATCCTTCTCAAATGCACGGCGCAGCAAATACTTCCCTTTTCCATAGGTATTCATTTTCTTTGCCGGATCGACAGACATTACATACTTTACAAAATCAAGATCTCCAAATGGAACTCTTGCCTCCAGTGAGTTTACGGAAATACACCGGTCTGCCCGCAGCACGTCATACATATGAAGCTCATGTATACGTTTCTCGGATTCCTTTTGAAATTCTTCCGGTGACGGTGCAAAATCTGTATATTTATACCCAAACAACTCATCCGAGATCTCTCCGGTCAGCAGAACACGGATATCGGTGTGTTCGTGAATATATTTACATACATAGTACATTCCAATGCTGGCACGGATTGTAGTAATGTCATAAGTGCCGAGAAGATGGATCACATCCTCAAACGCATTTAACACGTCTTCTTTTGTTATGATCACTTCCGTGTGCTCACTTCCAATATATTCTGCCACCTGTCTTGCGTATTTCAGATCAATGGCATCCTGATCCATTCCAATTGCAAACGTGCGAATCGGCTCCTTACTCTCCTTTGCTGCTATAGCACAGACAAGGGAAGAATCCAGTCCTCCTGACAACAGAAACCCTACTTTTGCATCCGAGACAAGTCTTTTGCATACTCCTTCTATCAATTTGTCATGGATTTTCTGACAGATTGTCTCTACATCATCCTCACAGACTTCCTCTGTTCTGCTAATGTCATGATAGCAGACGAATGCTCCGTCTTTGTAATAATGTCCCGGTGGAAACGGGCGGATCTTCTCACAGAGTCCCACCAGATTTTTAGCTTCACTGGCAAGAACAAGAACTCCTTTTTCGTCATATCCGTAATAGAGTGGACGAATTCCGATGGGATCTCTCGCCGCAAGATAGCTTCCGGTCTTTCCGTCATAGATAATACACGCGAACTCCGCATCCAGCATACCGAACATCTCTGTTCCGTATTGCTCATATAACGGAAGCAGGATCTCACAATCAGAATCACTTTCAAATGTATAACCCTTCTTTTTCAGCTCTTCTCTTTGTTTTTCAAATCCATAGATCTCTCCGTTACAAACTACATAGCTTCCGTTCAGCGAAAAAGGCTGCATGCCGGACGGTGTCAGTCCCATGATCGCTAAGCGCTGAAATCCCAGATATCCTTTTCCGGTGTCCAGAATCCGACATTCATCCGGTCCTCTGGACGATGTCCTTAAAAAGCATTCCCGAAAGGTTTTCAACACCTCTCCTTCTTCACAATATCCCATAATCGAACACATATTGCCATATCCTCCTTGATCCTTCCAGTCTTCCTTCTTATCTATTAACTTGCCAATTGATTCAGTCCATCCAGAATCTCTTTTTCTATCTCCAATGAAAACCCATCCACACTGAGCGTATGCTTCTTCGTCACGCCATCCACACTTCCCATTCGGACAATTCTCGCCAGATATCCATAGATCTTTTCAAAATTCAACAGTCCCGTCACACCTGTCATTTTCTGCATGTATGCTACGATCGCGTAGGCGCCCCAGTTCGATACGGTTGCAATGACAAGCGTATCTACTTTTACTTTGCACGGAACAAGCGCTAATTCCTCATGGATGACTTCCTTGAGATTTCCCATTCCAATCTCATTTCCACCGTCTCCGACTCCAAAAGTCGGAATCCCTGCTTTTCTTGCCCGGATGAAGAGCCAATCTGTACTTGCCGTGTATTCTTTAATACTGATTCCCCGCATATTGGCATAATCGTCTTCCACATTTCTTCCACATCTTTCAATGGAAATAAGTCCCACCGGACGATAAGTTTCCAGCATCCGGTCATACTCCTGCGCTTCGTCATTCACTCCCGCATAATACACTTCCAAGCCTTCATTTTCAAAAAAACCTCTGCAGAATTCATCTGTTACGATCACCGGATGATATCCAAGCTTCTGAAGTGCGTCTGCCATCACAAGTGTTCCGAGAGGCCCATCTGTCTCTGCATGTCCTGCCACATAGAATCCTGTCGTTAAGAGAATCGTTCCTTTCTCAAGTTCTAAGATCTGTCCGGCTGCTTCCCGGCAATAATCCTCTTTCATATGATTTTTTAAAATATTCATTCCTCGTTTGGAATAGCGAAGCACCACATCTTCGATCGTTTCTTGTCTGATTGCCGTCAACATCCGCGCCACCCTCTCTTTCCTTTTTTTCTTCTATCCTATGCACTACTACACGATTTCTGATAGCGGACAGATCTTCACACCTTCTTCTGTAAGAGTCTCTCTGATCCGCTTTACAAATGCCAATGCTTTCGGTCCGTCTCCATGCACGCAGATGGAGTCCGCCTGTACCTCAATCTCTTTACCGGTAACAGCTGTAACTGTTCCTTTCTTAACCATGCCGACAACACGCTCGATTGCCACTTCTTCCTCTGTGATCACGGCTCCCTCTTTTCTTCTGGAGACAAGCGTTCCATCCTCCTCATAGGCACGGTCGGCAAAGACTTCTCCTGCGGCGCGCAGCCCGAATTTCTTCGCCGCCCGGAACATTTCACTGCCTGCCGGAGCCAGAAGGATCAGGTTCTGATCGACTTCCCGGATTCCACGACAGATGGCTTCTGCAAGTCCTGTATGAGTTACCGCCATATTATACATGGCTCCATGTGGTTTCACATGATAGAGTGGCACACCAAAAGCATCGCAAAATGCCTTTAACGCCCCGATCTGATATTGTACCATCGCTTTTAGTTCTTCTTCTGACACCTGCATATTTCGTCTTCCGAATCCGGTCAGATCCGGATATCCCGGATGCGCTCCGATGTGAACCCCGTAGTTTTTAGCAAGCTTTACTGTCTGTTCCATGACAAGCGGATCTGACGCATGAAAGCCGCATGCCGTATTGGCGGAAGAAATATAGGGAATGATTTCTTCATCCATTCCACATTTATAGTTTCCAAAGCTCTCGCCCAGATCACAATTTAAGTCCACAGTATACATCTTCCTCACCCTCTGTTCTCTTATCTTTTCTAACACTTTATCCATGGTTCTAATATTTTAATGCTGCGTTCTTAATATCGGAGATAAACATATGCCCCGGTGCATGCGTGATTGCAAGCTCCGGCTTTACTTCCATGACCACATTCTGAGGAGTGACTCCGCAAGGCCAGAATACCGGAAGTTCTCCCTCCCTGACTGTCACCGCCTCTCCAAAATCCGGTTTTTGCAGATCCCGAATTCCAATCTGGGACGGATCACCGATGTGAACAGGCGCGCCGTGTACTCTTGGCATATCTCCTGTAATACATGCCGCTTTCACCGCTTGTTCTCCGGTCATAGGACGCATGCTGACTACCATGTTGCCGTGAAAGATTCCTGCGGGTGTACACGGAATATTCGTTTTAAACATCGGCACATTTTTATGTTCTTCAATCTGTCTTACAGGAACATCTGCTTCTAACAGCCCGGCTTCAAATGAAAAACTGCATCCGATCAAAAAGCTTACAAAGTCATCTTGCCAGAACCTATCAATACTCGTATACTCGCCGATCATTTTTCCCTTGCGATAAATGCGGTATTTTGGGAAATCCCTCGCCACATCTGCATCCTGTGCAAGATAATGAAGCTGTCGGCTTCCCATATCCGTCACTTCCAATATTGGGCAGGCTCTTGGATTTCTCTGTGTAAATAAAAGGAAATCATAAGCCTGATCTTTGGGAAGGATCAGAAGATTTGCCTGTGCATATCCCGGACACAAGCCGGAAGTCTGACCGGTGATCTTTTCTTCTCTGATTAATTTTCGAACTTCCCTTGGTGTTAGTTTCCTGTCATCCATATTATCTTTCCTGCTTTCTGTATAGTTTCTGCGCTGTTTTCACATCGGTCTTTAAAAAACGGACTTTGTCGCCCGGTCTTCCCTGAACCAGCTTGGGAATATCAAAAGAACACACTACCGCAATCTTCGCATAGCCGCCGGTAGTCTGTCTGTCTGCTAATAATACAATCGGCTGACCGCTGGGCGGAATCTGCACTGCCCCCAGCGGGATCGCATCGGATATAATGTCTGTTCCGTTTTTGCTCTCCGCCAAGGGACCCTTCAGACGATATCCCATCCGGTCGCTCTGATCTGTTATCGTATAAATGCCGTTGTAAAACGCCTTCTCTCCTGCTTCTGTAAAATACTCTTGTTGTGGTCCGGGAACTGCACGCACCTCTATGATTTTACCTTCCTCAATCCCCTTTGTTCTCCGTTTTTTCACTCGATCAAACGACCACTTCGGTTTTCCGAGCTTCAGAACATCTCCCGACTTCAGCGCGCGTCCTCCATACCCGCCAAATGCACATTTTAGATTGGTAGATCTGCTTCCCATAACGAGTGGGACATCGATACCGCCGGCAAATGCAAGATAAGTCCGGCATCCCTGCCGGGCTGTTCCAAGTGTCAGCGTCTGTCCTTTTTGGATCAACAGCGGGCAATTCATTTCTACCGGCTCTTCGTCCACCATAGGTCCCATATCTGCTCCTGTAACTGCGACAATCGTATCCTCTGTAAATTCCAGCATTCCTCCGAACAGCGTGACCTCTAAAACTGCTTCTGTCTCATCATTTCCAACCAGATAATTTGCCTTTTTAAATGATGCCTGATCCATAGCACCGGAAACCTGAATCCCGGTTTCTTGATACCCATACCGTCCGCCGTCCTGAACTGTCATAACAGCGCCCGGTAATACAATTTTTACTGCCATCTACGGTTCACCTTCTTCTTCCAAAATATCGATCGTATATTCACCCTTGACGATCATACGCCGGATATCATAATAATCGTCCAGCGAAACAGGCACAAACCGAATATATTCTCCGGCACGGCATAAAATCGGCTCTTGTCTTCCTGCATCGTAAAATTCCACCGGAGTTCCACCTATCAGCCTCCACCCTCCCGGAGAGGCAACCGGATAGACACCGGTCTGATTGCCGCCGATTCCCACTGCCCCTGCCGGGATCTTCACACGGGGAGTGGAAAGTCTCGGCATCTCTATGCGAGGATCCAATCCGCCCAGATATACAAAGCCCGGGAGAAAACCCATCATATAAATGCGGTAATCCACAGAACTATGTATAGCAATAATCTCGTCCCGATCAAGTCCGGTATGTTTTTCCATATCTCTAAGATCCGGTCCAAAGCGAGCTCCGTAGCAACAGGGAATCTTAAGGATTCTTTTTTTCTTATGATTTTTCAAAGTCTCGGTGCTTCCAAGTATGCGCACTCTTTTTTCCAATTCTTCATAAGAAATCTTGAGAGGATCGTAATAGATCATCAAAGAGCGAAAGGTTGGCTGTAACTCCAGAACCCCTTGTATCTGTTCATTACTCAGGCATTTCTTCAGTTGTTGAACCTGATCATTTATTTGAATACTGATCACATTTCCAAACTCTGCAACCATGCCCCGATCCCCTGCAGGCATAATTTTAAGATTTCCCTTCTCATCCATCTTTTCACTTCCTATTCTGCCGCTGTCTTCTCGTAAAATTCTCCAAGTAAAGCAGCTCTGATCTTCTCTAATAATTCAGGGTTCTTTCCACCTACCGGTTTCCCGTCAATCTCGCAGGCATGCAGGCAGAGGTTACTGGAACTTGTCACTAACACTTCTTCTGCTTCGAACAGCTCTTTTAAGGTATAAGGTGTTTCGCTTACCGGAATGCCAAGCTTCTTACACATGCGGATCAAATGAGCTCTTGCAATTCCCGGAAGGATCAAATTATCTGTAGGTGCTGTCACCAGTTTCCCGTCTTTGATAATGTGGACATTACTATGCGCACATTCGGTCACCCTTCCACCGGCGCGATAAAATACTGCTTCCTGACACCCTGCCTTTTTTGCCTTTTCCGTTGCCACACAGGATGGAATCAGATTCAAGGTCTTAATATTACAGTGCAGAAAACGAGTATCTTCTACAGTAATCAATTTGATCGGCTCTATGCCATCTGAGATTTCTGCCGGTTTTAACATGATCCACAGATTGCCCGGTCCCTTTGTATAAGCATGATCTCTTACTCCGGTTCCCCTTGTCACCTGATAATAGACAAAGAGATCGCCGGTATCCATTTTATTTACCATTTCCTGGAGGAGCTCTTTTAGCTCCTCCTTCGTTACAGGCATCTCAATATCCAGAAGCCCTGCACTGTTGAAAAATCGATCTATGTGTTCATCTAGCGCAAATATTTTATAATTTCTGGATGGACCTGCATCATAAACACCATCTCCAAACCAGCATACCCGATCGTTCATGGGAATGCTCATTTCCTCCAGTTCTCCGTATTTCCCATTGTAATATCCTAAAGTTTTCATTTTTCTCTACCTCTTCTCTTATAAAAAACAAAATGTTAATCTTCAATAACCGGTACCTCTTCATCGCTCCATGCATCCAGATCATTGATGTATTTCTTTGTCTCTTTCACAATCACATTGGAGAGAAGCAGCACTGCGATCAAGTTCGGGATTGCCATCAGCGCATTTAAAATATCTGCCAGCGCCCACACAACGTCCAATGCTACAACCGGTGCAATTCCTGCTACAACTACATAAATAATGCGGTATGGAATCAGTCCTTTATGTCCTGCAAAATATTCTACCGCACGTTCTCCATAATAAGCCCATCCGAGAATCGTAGAGTATGCAAAGCAGATGATTCCGAGTGTTAAGATGATAGGGCCAAATACAGGAATCTGTCCAAACGCCAGTGTAGTAAGGGTTCCGCCATCACTGATCTGGTCAGCATTGATATTTGGATTTTTCATAATGGTAGATACAAGTACCAGCCCTGTCATAAGACATACAACTACGGTATCCCAAAATGTACCTGTAGAAGATACCAGTGCCTGACGAACTGGATTTCTTGTCTGTGCAGCAGCTGCTGCAATTGGCGCGGAACCCATACCGGATTCGTTTGAGAAAAGACCTCTTGCGATTCCGTACTGCATGGCTAAACGAATACCCGTGCCTACCAGTCCTCCTGCTGCTGCACCCGGTGTAAATGCAAGCTTGCAGATTGTCTGGATAGCCGGAAGAATATAATCATAATTAAGACCAAGAATGATCAAACATCCAAGCACATAGAAGATTGCCATAAATGGAACCAATTTCTCACATACTGTTGCAATGGATTTGATACCGCCGAAAATAACGATTGCTGTCAGCACTGCTACGACCAATCCAACGATCCAGCCCTGAACACCTGTATTTTCTTCTACTACAGTTGCAATGGAGTTAACCTGTGTTGCACATCCGATTCCAAAAGATGCGAATCCTGCAAACACTGCGAAGAGCATTCCCAGAACTTTGCCGAGTTTCTTCCATTTTAATCCTCTGGACAGCGCATACATGGCTCCTCCCTGCATACGTCCGTCTTTTGTTTTCACTCGATATTTTACAGCGATCAGTGATTCGGAATATTTGGTGGCAATTCCGAAAATACCGGATAACCAGCACCACAGTACCGCGCCAGGTCCTCCAAGAGCAATTGCCGTTCCCACACCTACGATATTACCGGTTCCGATTGTGGCTGCCAGTGCGGTGGTCAGTGCTCCGAAGTTTGAGACCTCACCCTCTGCGTCCGGATCCTTCTGTACGGACAGCTTAATTCCTTTTGATATCGTCTTTCTCTGAATAAAACCTGTACGGATGGTCATATAAATATGGGTTCCGAACAGGAGAATGATAAGCCACCATCCCCATACCATTCCATCAACTTTGTAGATTACATTACTGATTGTTTCCATCATAAGCAATTCCTCCCTTTCCTTTTGTTCAGTGCAGACATTTTCTATAAAACAACGAAAAAAGGCGCCGACAGGATTACTCCTGCGGCGCCTTTGCCAACACTTCATTTTTAATATGTGCTTATTATAGATTCATCATGAATCTCTGTCAAGAACTTTTTTATTTCTTTTTTGAATTTTTGTATCCTGCCAGCAGACCAAAGAGAATTCCCCCGGCCCCTATGACTGCAAACAAGATGGAGAAAATAACCATTGTCATCTGCTCCGTGCCAGATGTTTTGGATATTTCTTTAAACATGCTGTAAGACAGATAGACCAAATAGAATCCTGCCATCGCGTAGATTGCCGGTCTTGCTTTATTCTTCCAAGCAGCCTTATCGTCTGCTCCCTCTGACAATCCTGCTTCTTTCTCTTCTTCTGCCTGTAATTCTTCCGGTCTGTTTTCTTCCATGTCTGTCTCTCCCTTCAATAAAAACCGTCTTATTTACGAACAAGATATTTTCTCATATCGATTGCACATGCAACGAGAATGATAAGTCCTTTAATAACATACTGTAAGCTCTGGTTGATTGCAAGGAACTGTAATGCTACGAAGATGATTCTTAAGATGAATACACCCATTACTACTCCACGGATCTTACCAGTACCACCAACGAATGATACACCACCGATTACGCAGGCTGCGATCGCATCACACTCGTAGTTAAGACCTGTACCAGCCTGGTTAGAACCGATACGTGCAGACTCGATAAATCCTGTGATCGCATACATAGCTCCTGCAAGTGTATGTACTAAAATGATTGTTTTTGCTACGTTTACACCAGATACGTTAGCTGCTTCCGGGTTGGAACCTACAGCGAACATATTTTTACCAAATGTTGTCTTGTTCCAGATAAACCACATAAGAGCAATGATAAAGCATGCATACCATACGTAGTTCGGGATCGGAACTCCACCGATCTTGATGATGCTTCCTGTTACGAAATCTTTGAAAGACTGGTCAAGACCTGATAATGGCTGTCCATTATTTCCGTTCAGCATGATGTACATAAGAAGGAATCCGTATACGATCAACTGAGTAGCAAGTGTTACGATAAATGGATGTAACTTAAAGTGTGCTACGAAGAATCCGTTTACAAGACCTACTAAAGCACCAACTGCAACAACGATCAGGATAACAAGCGGAATCGGAACAACACCGAGATCCGGGAAGATCTTTGTCGGGTAATCCACCGCCTGAAGTAAAGATGCAGCGATACAAGCAGTAAGACCAACTACACGTCCTGCAGAAAGGTCAGTACCTGTAAGTACGATACATCCTGCAATACCTACAGCAATCGGAATGTTAGCTGCGGACAGGGAAATAATATTTACGATTGATGATGGTGTTACAAAGTTCGGGTTCTGTATTGCTGTGTAAATGATCGCGATAATGATCAAAACATATAATGCATTGTTTAATGCAAATTCTTTCCAGAATGTCTTTTTATCTCTGGCGTCCAATGCCTGAAAATCGGCATAACGTCTTTTTAAATTCTCAACTGTTTTCATTTCAAACCGGCCTCCTCTATACATACTTTGCGGCAAGCGCCATAATCTCTTCCTGGGTTGTATTCTTGGCATCTACTTCTCCAGCCAGACGTCCGCCTGACATAACAAGAATTCTGTCGCAGATTCCAAGAAGCTCTGGCATCTCTGAAGATACTACCATAACAACCTTATCTCTGTTTGCCAGATCAAGGATTAACTGATAGATCTCGTATTTCGCACCTACGTCAATACCTCTTGTAGGTTCATCCAGAAGCAATACTTCCGGATCAGTGAGCAGCCATCTTCCAAGAATAACTTTCTGCTGGTTACCACCGGACAGTGAACGAATCTTTGTCTCCTGTGTCGGTGTCTTGGTCCGCATTGCATCAATGGACCACTGGGTATCTTTTTTCATAGATTTTTCACTCAGGTATAAACCTGCTTTTTTATGCTTCTTCAAGCTGGAAATAACGGTATTTTCTCGAATACTTAAAATTCCGAAGATACCTGTTGCACGTCTCTCCTCTGTAAGAAGTGCAAATCCATTTTTAATAGATTCTCTGGCGTTACGGTTTTTCACAACCTTACCGTCCAGTTTGATCACGCCATCTTTTCTTGTGGCGATACCGAAAATATTTTCAAGAGTCTCAGTACGTCCGCTTCCATCAAGGCCGGCAATACCTACGATCTCACCTTTTCGCACGTTAAAAGATACATCATTAAGAAGAGAATACTGTGCAGTGAGGTGTTCTACCTCAAGCGCAACCTCTCCCGGTTTATTTGTCTTCGGCGGGAACTGGTTCGTTAGTTCACGTCCTACCATAAGACGGATGATATCATCCATGGACAGGTCGTCTGCTTTCTCTGTGGCAACCCATGTTCCGTCACGCATGATGGTGATCTCATCAGAGATTCTCTTAATCTCTGCCATCTTATGTGATATATAGATAATACCGCATCCGCGGTCTCTTAGCATATTAATGATTCTGAATAAATGCTCAACTTCCTGCTCTGTCAGAGAAGAAGTAGGCTCGTCAAATACAATAATCTTTGAGTTAAAGGAAACTGCTTTCGCAATTTCTACCATCTGTCTCTGAGACACCGGCATTGTGCTCATAACACGTTTTGGATCTACATCAATCTCAAGTTCTTTAAATACATCAAGAGTATCCTGGTAAATTTTTCTCTCATTTACCATGAGTCCTCCTACCTTCGGATAACGTCCAAGCCAGATATTATCCATAACGTTACGTTTCAGCGCCTGGTTCAACTCCTGATGAACCATAGCCACACCGTTCTCCAGTGCTTCTTTGGAGTTTTTAAAGTTTACTTCTTTTCCCTCTAATTCAATGGTTCCGCCATCTTTGTTATACATTCCGAACAGACATTTCATCAGTGTGGATTTACCGGCACCATTCTCTCCCATCAGGGCATGTACTGTTCCTTTTTTAACAGTCAGCGAAACGTTATCCAGAGCTTTTACTCCGGGGAATTCTTTACTGATATTCGTCATCTGCAAAAGAACGTCCTGTCCCATGACTATTCCTCCATTCGTCTAACTTCTCAGAAAAACAGCCGCCAACCCTCTGGCGGCTGCTTTCTTTATTTTAAGATTAACTTATTGTTGTCTGTATCTTACTCTTCACCTGTGTAGATTCCGTATGGAATGAAGATCTTGTTAGCAACTTTTTCAGAGATCATGTCTTTCTCTACGCCGTCAACTAACTCTTTTCCATCTGCTGTGTTCTGTGTAAGCTGTGCGATACAAGCTGCCATACCTTCTGCATCCTGTTTGATAGTACCAACCATCTTGCCGTCTGCGATCAGTTTCTTAGCTGCGTCTGTAGCGTCTACACCGAATACTGGAATTGTTTTTGCCGGATCACCTGTGTTGTAACCTTTGTCGTTCAGAGCTGCAACAGCACCCTCAGCCATACCATCGTTGTTACAGATGATGAGCTCGATCATGTTGTTGTTACCCTCGTTATACTGAGAAAGGTTTGTTGTCATGTAGTTGTTAGCTGCTGTAGCACTCCAAGCTCCATCCTGGTCAACCTGATATTTATCAGTGTTAGCTGGGTCAAAGAACTCTAATGCTGGTTTTCCAGCTTCTTCTAACTTCTTGTTAGCATCTTCTACTGCAAACTGTGTACGGTAGATGGCTTCTGCGTTACCAAGCTGTCCCATGAACATAGCGTAAGAGATTTTTCCATCTCCGTTGAGGTCAACTGTGTCGAAGTTTTCAACAACGTAGTCACCGATCATTTCGCCCTGCATGTGTCCTGCTTCTGGAGCGTCTGTTCCTACGAATGCACATTTCTCATAAGAACCAAGGATTGTTCCCTCTTCACTCTTCTCGTCTTCTACTGCACGGTTGAAGAAGATAACCGGAACGTCTGCTGCTTTTGCTTTGTCGATGATCTGTGTAGAAGCATCGTTAGAACCAGATGTTACGATGTTAACGATCAGAAGGTTTGCACCTGTCTGGATAGCTGTATCGATCTGCTCGTTCTGTGTTGTCTGGTTGTTATTTCCATCGTAGTCCTGATATTTAACACCCATGTCATCAAGTTTCTTGTCAAGAGCTGTACGTACAGAAGCGATATAAGTATCTGCATATGTGTAGTAGAATACACCAATGTTCAGATCAGACTTCTTTCCTTCGTCTTTGCTCTCTCCGCTGTCTTTTCCGCCGCCACAACCAACAGCCATTGCTGCTACCATTGCTACGCAAAGAAGCACTGCTAATAATTTCTTTTTCATAATTAGCCTCCTTATGATATTTATTATTTGCATTGAGTATAGCACTCCTGCCTGTACAAAAAAATACAATAAAATATCAAAAAGGTTCAAAATACTATTCTCAGCGAATCTCATCAAAGGAAAACAGCATTCTCTGAGATTCTTCACTGTACATATTTTCCTTGGTCACTAAATGTGTGGATGTATTGACTTCTCTTTCGTCCAGATCATGGCCTCCCAACAGTCGATACGCATTCTCTACTCCCAGATAGCCCATTGCATACGGATTCTGTACAATAAGCGCATCTACCTCTCCTGTTTCCAGCATATCGACAGACACTACATTACTGTCAAATGCAACAACTCTCACAGAATCTGCCAGCCCTGCTTCTTTTACTGCATAACCTACGCCCAGACTGGTCCATTCATTAAATGTAACAACTACATTAATTTCCGGAATTCTCTCTAATAATTTTTCCGCTTCTTCTTTTGCAGAATCAATGGTTGAATTTACATTGATCGTGTCAACAATCACTGCACGTTTGTCTTTTCCTACCGTATCCCGGAATCCTTTTTCTCTGCTCTGCCCATTTTCTGTCGTGGCATCAAAGTTAACGATTCCGATATTGATCTCTTCCTCGTCCATGTCAAGCGCTGCTTTCCCCGCAAGGCATCCCGCCTCGTAATTATCCGTACCGATTCGGCAGCTCACCTCTTTGCTATTTACATCACTGTCTATAACAACGATCTTCACTCCTTCTTTTGCAGCGTGATCAACTGCCTCTGCATTCCCCTCATAATCAATCGCCGAAAATACAATCACATCTGTTCCATCCGCCACTGCCTCTTCAATCATTCGATTTTGTGTTATGTAATCCTCCTCATTATCCGGGCCTATACATTTCAACTCCATATTATACTCCGTGGATGCTGCTCCCGCTCCTGCAAACACCGATTTCCAAAAGGCTGATTCCGTGGACTTCGCGATCAGTGTTACTTTTTGTTTGCGAATTGCGCTGTCCTTCTTCTCTATGTGAACCCGATTCCAGCCTCCACAACCTGCGACAATACACACAAGCAGAGCAACAAGAAACAGGATTCCGAACTGTTTTCTCCTTTTATTTTCCATCATAATCCCCTTTCTCTACTTTTGGCATGCGAATGTCCACGCACGTTCCTTCATCCAGTTCGCTGGTAATTGTAAGACCATACTCTTCCCCAAAATAAATCTTAATTCTGTCATTTACGTTCTTAATTCCGATTCCGGTACGGTCTCCGGGTTCTTTTCTTAGAATTTCCTGACACTGCTCTTCTGTCATACCAATTCCGTTATCTTCTACGGACAAAATAATATCATCTCCGTCTTCACGGATGCGAATCGTAATCTCTCCCTCATCCACCATGCGGTTTAAGCCATGATAAATCGCATTTTCAATGATCGGCTGCAATGTGATTTTATTGCAGAGATATCCAAGACAATTTTCATCCACATCAAACGTATATGTAAATTGATTTTTATACCGGAACGTCTCAATCCTCAAATAGCTCTGTGCATGCTGGATCTCTTTTTCGATCGTAATCAGTTCATGCCCTTTACTGATACTGATTCGGAAAAGTTTGGCAAGTGATGTCACCATATCCTCCGCATCTTTATTTCTTCCTTCTTCACATAACCACGCAATTGCATCCAATGTATTATATAGGAAATGCGGGTTGATCTGTGCCTGAAGCGCTTTGAGTTCTGTCTTTCTCAGCGTGATCTCTTCCTGACGCACCTGCTCCATCAATTTCTGGATACGCCGCACCATGTGGTCAAAGGAATCTGATAGCATCATCAGCTCTTCCGTTCCGCGCACTTGTGTATAGGTATAGTTTTCCGCATTTTTTTCAAATGCCTTCATCGCCTTCGTCAGTTCTTTGGCCGGCTTTGCCAGTACCTGCGAGAGAATCATTCCCGTAAATGCCGCTACAAAGAGAACAATCACAAGAAGAAGGATTAATAGTCCTACCATTTTCTCTACTTTTACAGTGATCATCTCATCCACATAGCAGACTCCTACGATTCTCCATTCACCGTTTTCCAATGTATGAACCGTATGGATCACATCATTTTCAACTGTAACCCCATCCTTGCCCATAATCTGTTCTTCTTCTTTCAGACCGGAATAAATAAGCTGCTGCTGCGGATGATAGATAATATTTGCTTCCTCATCTTCTATATAACAGTAACCGTGAGAGCCAATTCCCACTCCGTCTACATAATCTGATATGTTGGAGAACCGGATATCTACTGCTATAACATATTTTTCACCTGCTTCATCTTCCAATGTCTGAGAGATAGTAACAACCCACGGATAAAAACCTTCATACAAAGTTTCTACATGAGGCTTACTAATATGAAGTTCTCCGTCCGATGGCTCTACATAAGAAAGGTTTTTGTAATAATCCTTTTTTAATGTTTTGCCATTCGACCATGAAGACATCATTTTCCCGTCCTTATCATAGATCATCACAGCTACCACGTCTTCCCTTATATCGACAAGACTTTGTATAAATTCATCCTTATCATTATTAGGGTCCTGCACACTGTGCTTGAGCGATTCCATAACGCTCTGCATATCCTGGATATATGACTGCACCATATTTTCTACCTGTGCCACTGCCTGCTCACTGCTCGTAACGGCATTTTGCTTCATCGCATCCCGGTAAATACCGATAAAGATCAAAATAGTAATAATAGAAATCAGCAGCACGATTCCCGATACTAAACACGTGAAAATGGCGGATAGGGAGAATCCTATCCGCTTCTTTCCACTTTGCCTTTTATTATATTCTTGTTTCATTTCCTGATTTGTGTCAGACATTACATACCCCCTGCATCTTTCCGGCACTGATTTGGCGACACTCCGGTTGCCCGCTTAAAGCAATAGCTAAAATAATGCTGATCCCGGTAACCGCACTCCTCTGTGATCTCACGAATTTTCTTAGAGGTGCAAAGAAGTAATTCCTTCGCTTTCTCTATTCGTTTCTTCGTCAACAACTCTACGAACGTACTATCTGTTGTTTTCTTAATAAGCGCGCTGAGATAATTCGGGCTCACCCCGATTTCACCGCTCACTGTGACAACCGACAATTCCGGATCATGGTAACGCTCTTCAATAATCTCCAGCGCTCTGTCACAGAATACTTCACCGCTCTTTTTTCGCTGCTCTGAAATCTTTTCCTTGATATCGATACAGAACGTCGCACACTTTTCGAAGGATGCCATGACCTGCTCTACCATTGTATGTCCATGAAACTCCAGATGCTCCTGCAGATTTTCTACTGCACGTTCTCCGGCAACCGCATAAAACACTTTAAATCCCGCCGCCATAATCTGCGCCACCAGAAAATCTGCTGCCGCGGGCTGAATCTCACCGCTTGCGATCCGCGCAGAAAAAGCATCCAGAAATTGCTTTAATTCTTCTACGCTTCCTCCTCGAAGCAATTCTTCAATCTTGGAAACTGTATTATCCATAATTGTAAAGTCCATTGGCTCTACATGCTCTTCATCCGCGATAAAATGTACATCGCTTTCTTTCTGCCATGAATAGCTTAACGCGTTCATTGCCTCCCGGTAACACTCGGCGCAATTTTCCAAATGCTCTGTACTTCGGCTGACTCCGACTGTTCCCTGCATATTCATAATTCTTCGAACACTCTGAACAATCTCATCCACAATAATATGAAGGTATTTGGAAAATCCTCTCTCCGTGGCAGCCAGCACAGACACTACACGGCCTCTCATAAAACAGCTGGCGTAACGGACATATTTCTTCAAAATTGTATCGATCGCCTGCACACTTGCTCTGCTCGTCCGATCCTGCTCTCCGTCGGAAATGTTCGTCACCAGCACTACGAATCGGTACATCTCCATGTCGCCTTCTCCGATCAGTCCACAGGAAACTGCCGCCTGCCTGAGTTCCTCCATTTCTTCTTCAGAAGGATTGCTCTGATAACCATCCAACAGAAGCGGAAACAGAAACTCAGATTTTTCCATCCGCTCCTGAACCATTTCCTTAGAATTAAATTCTTCAAACTTCCGGTCCATGACCGCCTTAATATTTCGAAGCTCCTCCTCCAGCTCTGCCGCCGAAATCGGCTTCAGCATATAGCTGACAATATTATATTGAATCGCCTGCTGTGCATAAGAGAAATCATCAAAACCACTTAGGAATGCAATCTGCACTGTAGGCAGCACCTCTCGCACTGATCTTGCCAGCTCAATTCCCGACAAGAAGGGCATACGAATATCCGTAAGCAAAAGATCCGGTTCCAGCTTCTCTACCATTTCCAATGCTTCCGCTCCATTTTCAGCCTCTCCAACCACACGAAATCCCAGTTCTTCCCAGCGTACTTTTCTAACAATACCTCTGCGGATTTCTTCTTCATCATCTGCAACGATTACGGTATACATCTAATTTCCCCCATATATTTCAAGTCTTCTTCGTTCATTTTAGCACAAGAATAGAAAATCGTGCAAATTATATCTGTGAAGAATACGAATTCTGCCAATTTATAACACAAGACATATTACAGGCAATGTTGCGATTGACAAAAGAGTTGATACAAAAATTGAGCGCGAAGCGGTTTCTCCATTATAATTATATTTATCTGCAAGAATTGCTGTTGTTGCTGCCATTGGCATCGCACTTAATAAAACAGCAACATTTCCCAGTACAAGATCTATACCAAGAAGACGGACTGCACCAAAGACAATTGCCGGAAATACAATCAGGCGAATCAAACAGTAATACAAAATAGATGGATTCAGAAAATCACTCCACTTCGAATTCGCAAACATTGCTCCCACGGTAATCATAGACAGCGGCGTCGTACATTTGCTCAAGCCTGAAATTGTATCTTCCAGAAACGGAGGCAGCGAGACAGGGGTGATCATTAAAGTGACTCCTATAATAATTGCAATAATGCACGGATGTTTCACCAGCTTTTGAAAAGATTCCTTCCTATCCACATTTGTAAATAAAGAAAGCCCGGCAGTCCACATCATAATACGAATCGGAATCTGAAAAAAAGAGGTATAAAGTACACCAAGATTCCCATATAATTCCCCTACGACCGGAATTCCGATAAAGCTTGAATTAGATACAATCAATCCATATCTGAAAATATTTTTCTTCTCACTTGAAACAGGAGAAAAAAACAAAGCACTCAAATACAACGCTGCCAGCTGTATTCCAAATGAAATTCCCAACGCGATCAGACAATTGTGGAGAAGATTTCCGGACACATTCCATTCACCCAAAAAAGACTCTATAATATTACATGGCAGGATTAAATTCACCGTCAAGTTCGACAATGTCTTCCGACCGGACTCTGAGATAATATTTCTCTTTCTAAATAGAACTCCCACAGCCATTAACAGAAATAACATCATCTGTAAATGAAACATTCTCACAAAGTTATCCACCATATCCTCCTCTGAGATAAATCAATTCGGGATGGGGTTCTTCCATAAGCCCCATCCCGAATAAATTATCCATTATATTTTTCTTTGTCTAATTCTTTTTCTTTCGCGTTTACGATTACGTTAACTGCTGCGTCTCCGATAACATTCAGAGGAAGTAATGCCATCTCAACCGGACGGTTGATAGCTACAACAAGCGCATAACCTATCAGGCAGGCTTCTGTTGTCCATCCCATTCCAGATAAAACAGTGAAGATCATCGTTGTTCCTGCAATCGGAATTGCCGGTGTTCCCGCTGCCGCACAGATTGACAAGAATGCCATAACGATCATATTAGCAGGTGTTACATCAATTCCTGCTGCTGTTGCAATGAATGTCACTGCGAACATGTGCATAACTGTTGTTCCGTTCATATTGATCGTCATTCCTGTCGGAAGTACAAAGCTTGTAATTTCTTCGCTACATCCCAGTTCATCAATACAGGTTCTTGTATTCAGTGGAAGACAGGCTGCAGAAGAGTTTGTTGAAAATCCGAACACTCCCACTTTCGCTATCTTCTTTAAGAATTTCACTGGATTCTCTCTTGTTGTAATCCAGATTCCAAGTGGATATAAAGTCACTACTAACAAGAATAATGTAAGCATTGCAAAGATGACATACGCTGCTGCCGGAGCAAGATATTCCACACCGTAGATCGCAAAGGTTCTGGAAATCAAACAGAAAATTGCAATCGGTCCTACTTTGTTGATCAGGAATGTCAAGTACATCTGAATTACTTCATTTGCACTTTCCAATACTTTCTTCAATGGATCTGCTTTTTCTCCAAGCTGATTCATGCACAGACCAATAATAATCGCAACTACTACAACTGCCAAAATACTGTTATTTGTGCTGAATGCTTCCGTTATGTTGCTCGGTACCGCATTGACAATTGTTGCCAGTGGATTAAATGCGTCGATCGTTGCCGCTTCACTTACCGCCTCGCTTGGAAGTGTAACATTGAAGAAGCCCAGTGATTTTACAATATAAGCAAGGACACATCCAAAAAATGCACCAAACACATAAAATCCAAAGAAACCAAGCAACGTCTTTCCTGCAATACGACCAAGCTTTGTGGAATTGGAAATGCTGCACATTGCAAGACTTAAGGACACTAATACCAGAGGTACGATTGCAAGCTGCAGACCTCTCATAAAGATCTGTCCTACAATATAGAAGATTCCGACAGCGCCAACACCTTCTTCTACTGTGATATCCTGAAACAAAATTTTATTAATTACATTCCATGTACTTTCTGAAACTACATTTTCTCTAATCAGCAAAAAAGCAATACCTACGGTCAAGCCACCAATCAGAGCAATCATCATCTTTTTTACTACTGACATTTGTTCTTTTTGCTTTGCCATTTTCTCTTCACTCCTTGTTTTTCTCCTATTTTAGGGTACAAAAATAGCGCCAAAACAAATCCATGACTGTTTCCTTATATTTTCCTATTCAAATTCATGATTTATCTGGCGCTTTCCTATGTTACATAGGTTTAATCTCAATTCCTTCTTTTTCAAATGTTTCCCGAATTCTTCTTGCAAATGCAATTGCTTTCGGGCCATCGCCATGAACACAGAGTGTATCGCCTTTAATGTCGATATCTTTACCATTAATTGATGTAACTTTTCCTTCTTTAATCATCCGCACACAACGGCTGATCGCTACATCCTCATCTGTGATCATAGAGCCTTCCATCTTTCGCGGAACCAGTGATAAATCATCCATATACGCACGGTCTGCAAAAATTTCCGCTGCCGTTCGAAGTCCCATGTCTTCCGCAATCTTGCCGAGTACAGCTCCTGCACAATAGTAGATGATCAAATCTTTATCTACTTCATATACTGCTTCGCAGATTGCTCTGGAGATTTCTTCATCGTACTGGCACTGATTTCCCATGGCTCCATGAGGCGCTACATGATGCAGCTTCATTCCATAGCTTTGTGTAAATGCAGACAACGCTCCGATCTGATATTTTACATAATTCTTTACTTCTTGAAAGGATAAGACCATCTTTCTTCTTCCAAAACCCATCAGATCCGGATAGCCGGGATGTGCTCCGACTACAACGCCTCTTTCGCTTGCCATACGCACTACTTTATCCATCACCATCGGATCACCTGCATGCCATCCACATGCTACATTAGCTGCCGTAATCTGCTGAAGGATTGCTTCATCATCTCCCAGCTTATACGCACCGAAACTTTCTCCGATATCACTGTTTAAATCGATTGAATACATGATTTTCCTCCTTTCTATTTATTTACTATGTTCTGTGGTTTTCCCTCAACATAAGCTTTTAAATTATCTACTGCAATATCCATCAATCTCTGACGAGACTCCTTTGGCGCCCATGAAATATGTGGTGTGATCAGACAGTTCTTAGCTGTGAGCAGCGGATTATCATGCTTGATCGGCTCTGTTGAAACAACATCCAAGCCTGCTGCAGCTACTTTTCCGCTATTCAATGCATCTGCCAAATCCTGTTCCTCGATCAATGGACCTCTTGAATTATTTAAAATGATAACTCCATCTTTCATTTTTGCAATTGTATTTTTGTTGATGATCTTCTCTGTGTCCGGGAACAGAGGACAGTGAAGTGCAATAACGTCAGACTGACTCAACACTTCATCCAGATCAGCGTACTGACAAGTTTCACATTCCAATGCCGGATTTCTGTATGAATCATATGCAAGAACTTTCATACCGAGTGCCTGCGCAATCTTTCCGGTAGACTGACCGATTCTTCCGTAACCGATAATTCCCATTGTCTTTCCATCTAACTCAATCAATGGATAATCCCAGAAGCACCAATCCGGATTTGCTTCCCACGCACCTTCATGAACCGCTTTGCTGTGATGTCCGATATGATGACAGATTTCCAACAATAATGCGATTGCAAATTGTCCTACTGCCGCTGTTCCGTAAGTCGGAATATTCGCTACCGGAATTCCCTTTTCTTTGGCAGTCGTAATGTCAACTACGTTATATCCCGTTGCTAACACGCCGACAAATTTAATGTTGGTACATTTTTCGAATACTTCTTTCGGAAGCGGTGTCTTATTGGTATATACAATTTCTGCATCTCCGATTCTGTCAATAGTCTCCTGTACATCTGTCAGAGAAGTACGATCATATACTACGCACTCTCCCAATGCTTCTAAGCCTTCCCACGAAATATCTCCCGGGTTTAATGTGTAACCGTCCAAAACAACTATCTTCATTTTCATTCTCCTCCATATTTTAAAATTTTAATTATAGTTCATAGTGTGTGGATATAAAATCCGTTGTAAAATTACCTTCCTGAAAATCCTTCTGGTGCAGGATATCATACTGGAACTCAAGATTTGTCCTGACTCCTTCGATTTCCATCTCATCCAGCGCTCTTATCATTTTACGGATCGCGGTTTTGCGATCTCTGTCATAGGTGATCACCTTCACCAGCATAGAATCGTAATTCGGCGGGATTTGATATCCTTCATAAATCGCTGTATCAATACGCACTCCGTTTCCTCCCGGAAGATGCAGATGTGTGATCGTTCCCGGACTCGGAAGGAATCCGCGTATCGGATCTTCTGCATTAATTCTGCACTCAATTGCATGCCCCCGGAAAAGGATGTCCTCCTGCGCCACGCTCAGCGCCTCTCCTGCTGCCACCAGAATCTGTTCCCGAATAAGATCAACGCCGGAGATCAACTCGCTCACCGGATGCTCTACCTGTATTCTCGTGTTCATTTCCATGAAGAAAAATTCTCCACTGTCATCTAACAGAAATTCTATGGTTCCGGCACTTTCGTAGTTCACTGCTTTTGCCGCCTGTACCGCAGTTGCGCGTATCTTCTTTCTTATCTCGTCTGTCAAAGCCGGGGATGGCGATTCCTCGATCATTTTCTGATGCCGTCTCTGAATAGAGCAATCTCTTTCTCCCAGCTGAATGACCTGTCCATATTTATCTGCCATGATCTGAACTTCTACATGTCTGGGATTCTGCACATAGCGTTCCAAATACATGGAATCGTCAGCGAAGGCACGTATCGATTCCTGTTGTGCTGCCTGAAAGCTGACTTTGAATTCCTCACGGTCCTTTGCAATCCGCATGCCTTTTCCGCCTCCGCCTGAAGACGCTTTGATCATAACCGGATATCCAATACGCTCTGCTTCTCTTTTCGCTTCTTCCAAGTCGTAAACCGCTTCCTCTGTACCCGGAACAACCGGAACGCCGGCCTGCTTCATTGTTTTTTTAGCCTCAGATTTATTTCCCATCCTGCTGATCAATTCTGAAGATGGTCCGATAAATGTAATATGATGCTGTTCGCACATTTGTACAAACTCCGCATTTTCTGACAAAAATCCAAATCCCGGATGAATCGCTTCCGCCCCCACAGCTATTGCCGCACTGATTATGCGTTCCATATTTAAATAACTGTCCGACGCTTCTGCTTTTCCGATACAGACCGCTTCATCTGCCAGCCCCACATGCACGGCGTTTCTATCTGCCTGCGAGTATACCGCCACAGTCCGGATACCCAGTTCCCGACATGCGCGTATAATCCTGACTGCGATCTCTCCGCGATTTGCGATCAAGATCCTTTTAAACATCTCTCACCATATCCTTTACTCTTCCATCACAAACATTGGCTGATCATATTCGACGAGCATTCCGTCATCGACAAGTATCTCTGTGATTTTTCCGGAAATATCGGCCTCCAAGGGGTTGATCAGCTTCATTGCCTCCACAGCTCCTATGATCTGTCCCTTTTCTACCTGATCACCCACCTGCACGTAAGGTGTTTCCGTCTCTCCTTCATATGCATGAAAGATTCCTACCATCGGAGAAGCGATCACATGCTCTTTCGGTCTTTCTGTCTCTTTTTTCGGCGCTTTTGGCTCATCTGCCGGATTTTCCAAAGAAGTGTTTTCTATTGCTTTCACAACATTTTCGTTGCTTTTACTTTCTTTTTTCATTTTCAACCGGAAGTCTCTGTCTTCCAGCTCAAACTCGATCAAATTTGAGTCGTTTACTTCACGGAGCAATTCTATCATTTTTTCGTATTCCATATTTGCCTCCGATCTTAACTTCTCTGTCCCAGTTCTTTCTCTAGTTTCTGCATTTTCTGCAATTGCCTGATATATAATTTCTGCGCAAGTTCAATTCCTACGTGAATAAATCTGACACGATACCCCGGCACGCTCTGTGCAAGTTTCGGAAGATCAACGGAAATTACCGTTCCAATCTTTGTGTATCCGCCTGTACTTTGCCGGTCTGCCAACATAATAATCGGCTGCCCATTGGTCGGAACCTGTATGGACCCAAATGCGATACCATCACTGATGATATTTCCGTCACCGAGATGATGAATCGGTTCTTCTCGTTTCAGTCTGCATCCCATACGGTCAAATTCATTCGTAATCTCTGCCCCGTACCAGAAGAACTTTCGAAGTTCTTCCTCTGAAAATTCATAGTCCTGCGGACCTGTGACTACACGGAGCGTGATTTCCTTTGTCGGAAATACTTCCTGCGGAATTTTACGTTTCTCCATATTCGGAATCTCTGTCTTTGGGTGAACAAATCCGATTCGATCACCTTTCTCCAGTTTTCTTCCTTCGTATCCTCCCATGTGATTTCGCATGAGCGTCGATTTACTTCCCATGATCAGGGGAATGTCAAGCCCTCCTGCAAATGCAAGATATGCTCTGCATCCATTTCCCGATGCCATTCCAAATGCCAGTCTGTCTCCTGCATGTACTAACACCGCCTGATACATCGGAATCGCTTCACCATTTACCGTCGGGGCAAGGTCTCCGCCTGTCACCGCAATAATATTATCTTCTTCAAACAACAGTGTCACTCCGGAAAATGTCATTTCCAGCAATCCTTCTCCCCGTTTGTTGCCGACAAGAATATTTGCCAGATAAAAAGATCTCGTATCCATAGGTCCCGCCGGAGATACTCCAAACTGCTGATAACCGAATCTTCCCTCATCCTGAACCGTTGTCAATAGTCCCGGATTCTCAACAACAATTCCCATTATTCCACCGCCTTTTCATAAGTTTTCACATGATAATTGCCTCGTAAATCAGCTTCTCTTATCTTGTCATATTCTCTTCTGCTTACAGGGATAAATTTTACCCACTCACCCGCATGTACCAGAAAAGGATCTTTCTTTGTATAATCGCAGATCGTAAGCGGTGTCGTTCCGATAATATTCCATCCGCATGGCTGGTCAAATGGAATCAAATTTGAGAGATTCTCCTGCACTACGATAGAACGTGCAGAAATATGTACTCTCGGTGTTGGCCTTCTCTTAAAATGAAATGGCTCCTCAAATCTTGCCATATAAGCATGCCCCGGTGCAAACCCAAGCATATATGCATAATATTCATGACCGGAATGCATTTTTATCACATCTTCTGTCGAGAGATTTTCAAGCGCTGCACATTCTTCCAGATCCATTCCCAATTCCCCTTCGTAGCAGATTGGAATTTCTTTGATGATCTTTTTTGCATCTTTTACCTGTTCCATGCCGCAGGTTCTCTTCATAACTTCTTCTTTTAACTGTTCAAAACTAATTTTATCCGGTCTGTAATGAATCATTAAAGAAGCATATGTGGGAACCATCTCTGTAACTCCATGGATTGGATGTTTTTCCAGTTCCTCCTGCAGCATACGAACCTGTCTGTTTACCTCCAGACTGATCACATTTCCCATTTGAATGGATACAGCGCAGTCACCTGCTATCAGAAACTTTACTTCCATCTTCGTTCTCCTTTCATCTGCATGGCAGATCCATATCCATTTGTTGATTTTTACTTCGTTTCTTTATCTGCCCTCAGTATAGCACAGCAACATTACTAAAAAAAATAAATTATTTGACTATAATATATTAACATTTTTAATATTTCTCTCTTATTTGACAAATCCCCAATTTTTATCCTGTAAATACGATTCCATTTTCTCTTCAAAAATGCGGACTGCTTTCATTGTTGCTTCTTTTGGGTACTTATGCTGAATTTTATATGTCACGCGCTCCGGCGGCTGAATATGGTTCGCAATCTCACTTACGTAAACCGGGCGCAGTGCCTGAATCCGCTCTACCACGGAGATCGGGGCAATAAACCACCGCTTATCATCTGAAATCAAATGAAGCAATAGCTCAAAGGTATCCACTTCTATCCTTGGACGTTTCCCCTTTCCTACCCACTGGTCATGCCAGATCTGATAGTTTGCTTCCCAGCTTAAGAACACTTCCTCTTCCGGGTCCAATTCATCTGTATGCAGAATCTCTTTGCGAAGAGATGTCTCGCCGCTCTGCACAATATACATCTTTTCTCTCAGTACCGGCTCTGCTGTAATATTTTTGAAATGAAGGTGATGATATACAAACCCAAGGTCAATCTCATGATTTTCCACCTGCTCATAGATTTCCTGCGAATAATGAGTTTTGATCTTTAAACTTAAGACCGGATCTTCTTCCCGCAAAATTTTTCTGTACAAATTGAAAAAAATTGTTGTGTTCAACGTATCCGTACATCCGATACTTAAATACAATTTCTCCTGCCCGTGCTGCAGAAGCTGCATTTCCTGCCAAAGAGAAAGCCAGCGTTCTGCAATCGGTATGAATTCTTCTCCCTGGGTGGTGAGTTCAATCTGCTTGTACCCTTTCTTTCGATTCAAAAGCTTTACATTCAGCTCATCCTCCAAAAGTTTCAATCTGTGACTGACTGTCGGCTGTGACAAAAATAAATTTTCTGCGGTTTTTGTAATATTCTTCGTTTTTACGATCATCAAAAATGTCTCAATCTCTGCCTGATTCATTTTCTTTCCTCCTTATAACCCTCTTCCCTGATCCATTCAAATATAAATTTTGTTAATATTATACCTCATAATTATTTATTTCACAAAGTATTCTTTACTCTTTGTTATCTCTAAAATACTTTGTTATTTTTTCGGTTCTTTGATATAATTTGAGGTAATAAATATTAATGTTTTTCAGAAAGGATTTTGGATATGACTGCTGCTTTTCAAGAATTGATTAAGAATGCAAAATTAACAAAAAAAGAACGGCTGATTGCAGATTATGTTCTCAATAATTTTCGTGACTTATGTTTTATGACATCCACCGAACTTGCAAATACGCTTTCTGTCAGTCATTCTTCTGTTATGCGCTTTACAAAAGATCTTGGTTTTTCCGGATATACAGAATTTCAGCGTACGATCCGGGAGCAATACAATACTTACATATCGAGCCATTCACAATCTTCCGCTATTCCGACTGTGAAGCTGACACAGAGTCTGGAAAAGCTGTCAAAAAGCAGTATTATCGAAACAGTTCAAGATATTACATTTAACAATATCCGGTCTGCCGTCATGCGAAACTCAACAGAATTATTTGAAAAAGCAAGCGATACGATCATTCACTCTCACACAAAATATATTGTCGGGTCCAGAGCCTGCAGTGTTGCCGCTAATTTTTTATCCGTCAATTTGAAGGATACACTTCCGATGGTCTTCCCGGAACCTTCCGATTCTCTGAATACCTTTGATTATTTGTCCGATATCAGCAAACGGGATTGTCTGATCGCCATCAGCTATCCCCGCTATTCAAAATTGACGCAGCTGGCCGCTGAAATGGCTTCCCGTGCTGGCGCTGCCGTCATCGTTTTGACCGACACTCCGACGGCTCCATTAGCGCAATACGCTACACACTTATTTACCAACAATGTGGATTCTCTGACTTTTTTCAACTCCCAGATCCCTGCACTTTTCATTGCAGAACTTTTGTGTACTTACATCAGCAAAAAGGTCGGTAATAAAAACGAAGAAAAACTCCGTCTCATAGACCGTTATACTTCATCTATGGAGTTATATTGATTTTCCGAACGCAGCCATGCGCAAAAAAACACATTGAAGACCCGGATTTGTCTTCAATGTGTTTTTTGATTCTATATTATTCCACGACCGCATTCTTTGGCAGTTTAATGGTCTCTCTCTCCAGCTTGTCAAAATATTTTCTTGTTTCATTGATAATCACTTTTCTCAAACTCAACAGTGCGACCAGATTCGGAAGAATCATCAGCGCGTTGGTAATATCTGCCATAAGCCAGATCGGTTCCAGTGTAAGAAATGGCGCTGCTGCAATTGCAATAATATAAAGCACCTTAAATACTTTGACGCTCTTTAAGCTTCCTGTCAAATAGACAATACATCGCTCTCCATAATAGCTCCACCCCAAAATAGTTGTGAATGAGAAAAAGATAATCCCAACTGCTACAATATACATTCCGATATTGTGTGAAAGATGCATATTATAAGCCTGTGTCACAAGCGGACTTCCGCTGAGATCTGTTGTATCCATTAATCCGCTTGAAATAATTACAAGTCCTGTCATTGTACATGTTACAAGCGTCGTAAAGAATACGCTCGTCATAGAGATCAACCCCTGCTTCACGCAGGAATTTGTCTTTGCTGCTGCCGCAACGATCGGGGAGCTTCCAAGTCCCGCCTCATTGGTATAAACACCACGCGCAACTCCTGTACGGATTACTGTCATCAGAGAAACAACCGTTGCTCCCGCTGCACCGCCCAACATGGACTCAGCCGAAAATGCGCAAGTAAAAATCTGTCGGAACGCATCTGGAAGCGCCTGATAATTCATTCCTAAGATCAAAACAGATCCACCTATGAAAAAAATTGCCATAAATGGCACAACGAACTGTGCTACTTTTGATATTGACTGGATACCGCCTAAAATAACGATGGCAGTCAACACAGTAACGATAGCTCCCACCAGTGCGATCGGAATGTGAAATGCCAGATTTACCGATTCCGTAATTGCATTGACCTGCGGAAAAGTCCCACATCCTAAAAGCGCTGTAAAAACACCAAATATCGCGAATAACTTCGCTAACCAGATATATTTCTTTCCCATTCCATTCTGAATGTAGTACATCGGACCTCCTGCCATCTGTCCATTTTCATCTTTCGTCCGATACTTTACTGCGAGCACTGACTCTGCATATTTTGTAGTCATTCCGAAAAATGCAGACACCCACATCCAGAACATGGCTCCCGGCCCTCCGATTCTAAGAGCGGTTGCAACACCAACAATACTTCCTGTTCCGATATCCGCCGCAAGTGTTGTACAAAGCGTTGCAAATGCAGACACATCTCCTGCGCCTTCCTCTTTTTCAAAAATTGCTTTCAGTGCTTTTGGAAATCTAAATAACTGAATCCCTTTCAGTGTAACCGTAAAATATATACCGGTTCCAAGGAGAAGCAGTAACGTAGGTGGTCCCCATATAAATGCCTGAAATTTTTCTAACACTTCCATAATCACTTCCATTTTCCTTCTCTTCCTTTCACTTTTTCATAATTTAGAATACTTTTGTCTTTTTCTTTTAAAAACTGGACATTATTATCTTTGTCTATTTTATAACATACTCATTTCCCTTTTGCAATGTTTTTAAATAATATTGTTTTTTATTTTCATTATAAAAAATATTAATATCTATTTTCAGAAAAATGCCTACTATTATATTCTTTTTTATTTAAATATAAATTTTGTTAATATTATTCAGCGAAATTATTCATTTCTCAAATCATCCGTTCAGTGCTATGATGAACTTAACAAAAAGCTGTAGCTATCACGATTATAAGCGAAAGGGGAAAGAAAAAAATGAATGAAAAAAATGGTGTATTATTTTCAGATGAATATCAAAAAAGTTTGAAAGAGCAATTCTGTTATGCAGATGCAGATCCAGAACATGGCTCCAGACTTTTCTTCGAAAATTCAGGTGGTTCTTTAAGACTGAAAAAAGCGGTTGAAGCTAAGGCTTCTATCGAACAGTTCCCGGATTGTCCGGAACGTGTCCGTGGAAGAGGATATGAATTATCTCACTATGTTTCTGAAGGAACAAAAGAAATTCTGGAGGTTATCTTCGGCGCGAAGCCAGGTCACGGCGCCCTGATCACTGAGCTTTCTGCATCTCAGACAATGTTTCAGGCTGTAGGCGCTATTATGGAAAATTGCGGATGGGGAACAAACGCTGTCACTTCCTCACTGGAGCATCCATCTGCCCACGATGCAGTGGAATATTACTGTGATAAAACCGGACGTGAATTTAGAGTTGTACCTGCCAACAAAACAACCGGCGGTATTGATGTAGAAGATGTATTAAAATGTGTTGATAAAGATACTTGTCTTGTAAGCATTATGGCAGCCTCCAACATTTCCGGAAATATTATGGATATTAAAGAAATTGTGCGTAGAGTAAAAGAAGTCAATCCGGAGATCTACGTAATTACCGATACTGTACAACATGCGCCTCATGCTGTTGTCGATGTTGAAGACTGGGGTGTTGACGCTGCAAATATCGCACCTTACAAATTCTTTGGTGTACGCGGCTGCGGATATGCTTATGTCTCTGACCGTGTTGCAAAAATGAGACACCACAAACTGACACACAAGGATGCCAACGTATGGGCTCTCGGAACACCAACACCAGGCAACTTTGCCGCAATGATGGCAGTTATTGATTATGTATGTAAAATTGGTTCTGATTTTATCGACAGCACAGATAAACGTACTTTATATGTAGAAGGAATGAATCGAATTCATTTGCAGGAGCGTGCGCTTCTTTACCGTATGCTGGAAGGTACAGATGAAGTGCCTGGACTGAGACACATCAAAAATGTAGAAGTATATGTAGATATGGAAGACCTGACATGGAAAGATCTGATCGTTGCCATGGGTATTAAAGGAATTGATTATGCTGATTGTTCTCAAAAATATCTGGAACATGGCGTAACAATCTTCGAGCGACTCAAATCAAGCCCATATTCTCAGAGAATCGTTGAAGCGCTTGGTCTGGAAGGAGCCTTACGTGTATCTCCATTACACTGCAACGGAACAGATGATATTGATAAATTCCTGAAAATCACAAAGGAAATTGCAGAAAGCGTTTCTTAAGAGGTGTTCATATGAAAGTTGTTGTTGCAATTGATTCATTTAAAGGCAGTCTGTCCTCCATAGAGGCAGGACAGGCTGTAAAAGCAGGTGTCTTAGCCGCACACCCTGATGCAAACGTAATTATAAAACCACTGGCAGACGGCGGAGAAGGTACCACTGACGCTTTTATAGAAGGTTTGGGCGGGCAACGTATTGATCTTACCGTCACCGGTCCTATGGGTTCTCCCGTATCTTGCTACTACGGATATCTGGAGAAGGACAAAACAGCAATCATAGAGATGGCTTCCGCTTCCGGAATCACGCTTGTTCCTGCTCATCAAAAAAATCCTCTCACCGCCAGCACACGCGGCGTCGGAGAAATGATCATTCATGCGCTGGAAAAAGGATGTCGGCATTTTATTATCGGAATCGGCGGAAGCGCCACAAACGATGCAGGCATCGGCATGCTCAAGGCGCTTGGCTATTCTTTTCTGGATGAGCAGGGACTCGATGTCGGCGAAGGAGCACAGGCACTTGGTAAGGTGGCATCTATTGATGCTAAAAACCGCCATCCTTTGCTTGACGACTGCCAGTTTCGAATTGCCTGTGATGTAACCAATCCTCTTTGCGGGGAAAATGGTGCCACTTATATCTATGGTCCGCAAAAAGGAGTAACCGAAGCCCAGAAAGAATCTCTGGATCAGGATATGGCACATTTTGCAGATGTAACAGAAACCACTTTAAACTGCGCATATAAAAATTATCCCGGCGCCGGCGCAGCCGGTGGCCTTGGCTTTGCATTTTTAAGCTATCTTCACGCTTCCCTCTCTCCTGGCGTGGAGCTCATCTTAGATGCTATAAACCTTTCAGACGCTCTTAACGGCGCAGACATCGTAGTAACCGGAGAAGGACAATTAGACCGTCAAACCGCTATGGGGAAGGCCCCTGTCGGTGTCGCAAAGCTTGCAAAAGCACACGGCGCTAAAGTATTAGCCTTCTCCGGCAGCGTCACGAAAGAAGCCGTGGCTTGTAATCAAGCCGGAATTGATGCTTTTTTCCCAATTTTACGAAGAATTGTAACTTTAGAAGAAGCAATGGATCCCTCCACTGCACGCAGTAATATGACTGCATCTGTAGAACAAGTATTTCGTTTACTATAAGAAACAAACCATATTGGATATTTCCTCAAAAAAACACGAAGAGCCCATTTCCTCTTCGTGTTTTTCTTATCTAAATCTCAAAGCTTTCCAGATCATCCGGAACGTAGAGATTTCCACTGTAATATTCTTTTCCTTCCTTCGTGTACAATTGCTTACGCTCTTTAAGATGCGTCTCCTCCGTATGATAGAGCAGCAAATTAGGAACCTTCAATTGTTCTGCAAGCTGGCAGGCTTCTTTGACCGTACTGTGATGCTTCTCATAAGGCTTAAATTTATCAGCTTCACCGAATAAACAAAACGCCTCATGCAGCAGCCAATCACTATCCTTTACAAAGTCATAATTCGCTTCATTATATGGTTCATCACCTACACAGGTAAATTTCCTTCCGTCCTTCATCTGCATAGAGAATCCGAATTGTTTCGCCTTGGTCGATAAAATGTCAAAAAATGTAACCGGACACTCCAAAATCGTTCTTACATCCCCTGTTGATACAATATCAAAATGAATACGCTCTCCCATATGCTTACATACCTTCTGCTGGATCGTCATATTCGCAATTGCCTGAATCTTCTCAGCCAACTCCTCGTGACAGTAAATCGTAAGATCACCTTCATATTTCCCCTGATTCATCCGCTGTCCGATAATCCGGATCAGCCAGATAATACCTAAAATGTGATCTACGTGCTCGTGCGTAACAAAAATATCATGGATGTCGGAAATCTCAATCCCTGTATCTTTTAATACTTTTAATATGCGATTTCCCCCTCCTGCGTCTACAAGAAAATGTCTGTTTTCATCTGAAATTACAAAACATGTATTGTAGCATTCTGTCACTGCCGCATTTCCAGTTCCTAATATTGTAAGTTTCATCTATTAGCCTCCTATTTCTGTGCAAGTTCGTACATCGCAGCCGCTGAAATCTGAATAGAACGTACAAGATTGTCCATATTTGCAAATTCATTCGGCGCATGGATCACTTCTTCTTCTCCCGGGAAGATTGGTCCGTAAGCCACCATGTTATCGAAAGATTTCGCATAGGTTCCTCCTCCGATAGCAATTGGCTCTGCTTCCATATCGCCGGTCTGCTCCTGATATACTTTCATAAGCTTCTGTACAAGTTCAGACTCTGTCGGTACATATAAGAGGCTGTGAGTCTCTACTTCCGGCACAAGTCCATAAGCCTCTACATTCTCTTTTACATTCTTTACTACATGTTCTTCTGTTGTACTGTTTGGATAACGAATGTCTAAAGTAAAGGACAGCTTCTCCTCATCACAGCTGATCATTCCGAGGTTAACTGTTGTGCTTCCGGTCTCTTCATCTGTACTTGCAATTCCAAGCTTCTCTCCATTTGTCTCATAACCGATCTTTTCCATAAGGAAGTTGATCATTGTCTGAAGGTCTCCGCCAAAATTATTTTCTTTGAGAGCTTCAAACAGACGGATTGCAGCATTTGCGCCCTGCTCCGGTGTACTTCCATGAGCACTGATACCTTCACATGTCACGATGGTTTTACCGTCTTTTTTCTCAACCGTAATATAATCTTTTTCTTCTACCTTCAATTCACCTTCTGCAACCAATGTACATTTTGGTGTCACTACGTTTTTCGCCATTCCGCCTTCAATAGAAAGCACTTTAATGCTGGACGGATTCTCTACTTTCTTAGATACATCCCAGAATGTCTGGCCTTTTTCACAGAAGATTGCAGGGAACTGTGCATCCGGTGTAAATCCGATGGTCGGCAGTTCTTCGCCCACTTTGATATAATGTTCTACACAGGAAGATCCACTTTCCTCATCACATCCGAATAATACTCGAATTCTGCGGTCAATCGGAAGTCCAAGGTCACGGATTGCTTTCAGTGCATACACAGCGCCGATTGTAGGTCCTTTATCATCCTGAACGCCACGGCCGTACATTTTACCGTCATGGATCTCACATCCAAGCGGATCATAATTCCATCCTTCCCCAAGAGGAACTACATCTACGTGTCCGAGCACTCCAACCATCTCTTCGCCTTCTCCATACTCGATCCAGCCTACGCGGTTGTCCACATTTCCGGTCTTGAATCCCATCTTTTCCCCAACAGAAAGAAGATGATCCAATGCTCTTTTTACTTCTCTTCCGTATGGAGCATCTTCTTCCGGCTCACCCTTCACACTGCAGATTGCAACATTCTCTCGGATGGTATCGAACATCTCATCCTTCATCTCAAGAATTTTTTCATTCAGTTTCTCGTAACTCATTTCTTTTTCCCTCTCCCATTTATATAATATTTCTCCGATCAGAGCCTGCGCTCTGTCTGGGCATAACATTGTCGCCAATTTTGCAGGTTTAGTGCTTTTTTCCTGCATTTTCAGTTTTGCCCTTTCCTCATATTATACCTTATATCGTCCTCTTTGTATATACATCCCTGACGAATCACCACTCGTTTTCACTTAAGATTTTTTAATGCTTCCCTCTTAATTTTTAATATCATTTAGGCCAATCTTTGGTTGACATTTTCTCCCGATTATTGTATCATTAATAGCGGTTTCTATGCGGATGTGGCGGAACTGGCAGACGCGCTAGACTTAGGATCTAGTGGGAGACCGTGCAGGTTCGATTCCTGTCATCCGCATTTTTAAAGGAAGGTTATTGCCCGGCAGTAACCTTCCTTTTTTATTCCTTGGTTCACCAGATATCTACCGGATTAAAACAATCCGTCTCACCGCTCTGTCACATGTATGAAAACATAAAGAAACAGCACAATTCCTGTAATCTTGGAATTGTGCTGTTTCTTTCATGAGCGTGCGGGGATTCGAACCCCGGACAACTTGATTAAAAGTCAAGTGCTCTACCACCTGAGCTACACACCCGTATAACTGGGCTAGTTGGATTCGAACCAACGAATGCAGGAGTCAAAGTCCTGTGCCTTACCGCTTGGCGATAGCCCAATAATATCTTTCCCATAGAAAAAAAGAAAGGTGGGTAATGGGACTCGAACCCATGATATCCAGAACCACAATCTGGCGCGCTAACCAACTGCACCATACCCACCATATATGACTTATCGAACTATTTGCGTCCAACTAAGTACCGCTTTATTAAATTTTCTGTGGTTCTAACGAGCCTGGGGGGATTCGAACCCTCGACCTACGGCTTAGAAGGCCGTTGCTCTATCCAGCTGAGCTACAGACTCATAAGACAGCTCCTTAGAACTATGCTTTCTTAAAACCGGATTTATGGCTTTAAGAAAGCGGGTGATGGGAATCGAACCCACGTATCTAGCTTGGAAGGCTAGTGTTCTACCATTGAACTACACCCGCATGACATATCGGGGTGACAGGATTCGAACCTGCGACCTCCTGGTCCCAAACCAGGCGCTCTAGCCAAGCTGAGCCACACCCCGAAGGTATTTTGTTTTGTGTCTTTTAAGTTGTTCCCCCGTGACACAAGAGTTATTATATCCGAACATGTCCAACTTGTCAACAACTTTTTTCAACTTTTTTCATTTTCCTTCTTTTTTTATTTTAAATGTATTTTAGCTCGAATCTTGGGCTATTTCCGTCCTGCACTTCCATGATCATATAGGACGCTTTTCTGCCCGTCTGACGCGGATATGCAATGCTTCCGGGGTTCAGTATCGTAACCCCGTCTTCCTGTGAAAGCGCAGGGCGATGGGTGTGTCCATACATCGCGATATCCACACCTCGTCCCTTTGCTTCTTCTTTTAAACGGTTTTCATTCATGGATACATAATAGTAATGACCATGTGTAATAAAAATATGGCTGCCACCTACAAAAAATTCTTCTTCTCTTGGAAGCTCACTGAAAAAATCATTATTTCCTGCCACGACATGAACCGGACAGTCCGCAATTGCTTCAATATAATCCTCTCCACCTTCCACATCGCCAAGGTGAATCAAAAGATCCAGCGGTTGCTCTTTCTCAATCACACGCTCAAGATTTCTATGTGAACCATGGGTATCACTCACGATTAATGCTTTCATCCGTTTTCCTCACATTTGTTACTTCAATGTTTCTTCTAAGACAGCTCTTATTTTTCTCAAGCCCTCTCCTCTGTGGCTCAATTCATTTTTCTTCTCCGGCGACAGCTGTGCACTGGTACATCCATATTCCGGAAGATAAAAAACAGGATCATATCCAAAACCATTCTCACCTGCAATTTCATGCCCTATGATCCCTTCCATAGTTCCTCTCACCACTTCTTTCCTTCCATCCGGCAGTGCTGCGGCAATGGCACATACGAACCGTGCTGTCCGCTCTTCGTCCGGCACCCCGGCAAGACGATCAAGAATCACTTGATTTTTAATATCGTAAGAAGTATCTTCTCCCAAATATCTCGCAGAATAGATTCCCGGTTCTCCTCCGAGATAGTCAATCTCCAGCCCCGAATCATCTGCCAATACAATTGCATCCTTGTATTCCGGCATTGCTAACGCAATCTTTGATATTTCTCCCGCTTTGATCTGCGCATTTTCTTCAAATGTAGCGCCATCCTCCACAACATCCGCCTGAATACCGGCTTCCTTCTGGGAGAGGATTTCCATTCCGAGATCCGCCAGTATCATGCGGATTTCTTTCATTTTATGTTCATTTCCCGTTGCAAATATAAGCTTTTTCATTCTACCTCTCCTTTTCTCTTCTCGGCGGTTTCGGTCCCAGAAACTGATAAAAATACGTTTTCAGCATTCCATTATATATTTTCCGGTTTTTATCTGCCTTTCTTCCAAAATACCGCTCTGCTTCTTCGTAGGATGTAATCATATAAGCAGACCATGAGTCAAGCGCCGCAAAGCTTCTTCCGAACGCATGATAAAGCTCCGGAAGATCTTTCTTATCTTCCAGACGCTCCCCGTACGGTGGGTTCGTAATAATGAATCCATATTTCTTCGGATGGCTTAGATTCTTTACATTTCGCTCCTGAAAATGAATCAGATGATCTACGCCCGCCTCTCTGGCATTTCTTCTTGCAACCTTAATTACAGAGCCATCCAGATCGTATCCTTGAATATCAACTTCTATATCATCTCTGATCAAATCATTTGCCTCGTCTGCCACGTCATACCATAGCTTCTTCGGTATCACGTTGTTCCACTCCTCCGCTGTAAATGTGCGGTTCATCCCCGGAGCAATATTTGCCGCCATCATAGCAGCTTCAATCGGAAATGTGCCACTTCCGCAGAATGGGTCTACCAGCACGCGGTCTTTTTTCCACGGAGTTAACATAATAAGAGCCGCAGCAAGCGTCTCGGTGATCGGCGCTTTACCGGACACTTCACGATAGCCTCTCTTATGAAGAGAGACCCCGGATGTATCAATTCCGACCGTCACAACATCTTTCATCAAAAATACGCGCACCGGATAAGCCGCTCCATCTTCCGGGAACCATTCAATCTTGTATTTCTCTGACAATCTTCTTACCATTGCCTTTTTCATGATTGACTGAATATCCGACGGGCTGAATAATTTGCTCTTTACCGAAGCAGCTTTTGCCACCCAGAATTTGCCGTTCTTTGGAATAAATTCTTCCCACGGAAGTGCCCTTGTCTTCTCAAACAGCTCTTCAAAAGTCACCGCCCGAAAGCTTCCTACTTTCACCAGAATCCGCTCTGCAGTACGAAGGAAGATATTTGCCCGGCAAATAGCATCCTCATCTCCGTAGAACGTAACTCTTCCGTCCTCTACCGCTGATATTTCATAACCAAGATCAACGATCTCTCTCTTCAAAACAGCCTCCAGACCAAAATGGCAAGGGGCTATCAATTCTATTTTTCTCATACAATTCTCCATTTATGTAATTTCCAGTCTTCTCCTCTATCTTACTTACTGACTTCCCCGTTTGTCAAGGAAAAAGACGTGTGAACCCGCCACACGCCTTTCTTCCGAAGTAATGCTTAGTATTTGCTGTTTTCGCTGCCTGCATTGGAAGCATTTTTGCTATAAGAATTTCTGTCAGACGCATTTTTGTCAGATGCATTTCTGTTTGCAGAGTTCTTATCCATTGCATTTCTGTTTGCAGAATTCTTGTCAGCTTTGTTCTGATTAGATGAATTGTAGTTCTTAGCCATGTCAAATCCTCCTATTTCTTTTTCGTTACGAGGATAGTATGTCCGTCCACAATATCTTTTATGTATTCGCCCACACATTTTCTAAATTATCACATTTCACAAGATCAGGACATTCTCCTTGAACCAACGCATAAATGGGCGGTTTTGCTTCATACTTTTTAATGAAAGTCTCCAATTTCCCGACCATCTTCTCCTGATCCGACGGCAATTTCCCTCTGACACGAATCTGGAGATAATCGTGAAATCCTTCATATTTAACCGGGATGTTCAGTTGTTCAAGCAGCCTTTTCTCTTCCCGCAGTGATTCCAGTTCGTCCGCCGGCACATAATTTCCGTTTTCAATCTCTCTATATAACGGAACTTCCCGATGAATAAACATGGAAAAATTTACCACATGCGCAGGATGCGTCTGATTTAGAAATTGAGCCAGTGCATCTGCATTCTCCCGTCCGCGCCCTCGTCCTGCCACTCCCGTCATGATATGCGCGTCATAGATAAGTCCTGCAGCCTGCAGCCGCTCTATGGCCTCATACGCCTCGGAAACGGTATGGTCTTTCTTCATAAATGTCAAAACATCCTCCAGACCGCTCTCAATCCCCAGATATAAATGTCTCACTCCGTACTCTGCCAGACGTTTCAGTTCTTGTTCTGATTTCTGCAAAATACTTGTGACCGTCGCATCCATATTGATTGTCCTGCAGTCCGGGAAATACGACTGAATCCGTTCCAGAATCCAAAACAATCGTTCCGTCTTAAGTCCAAATGCATTGCCGTCGCCAAGGAAAATCTTTGTCGGACTTCCTCCTATGTCTTTCACCCGCTTTAATTCCTCTTCTATCTTTTCCGCAGGAAGTTCCCTATACCGAAGATGCCGGAACAGATTACAAAACTTACATTGATTATATGGACACCCTACGGTAACAGGAAGCATAAACGAAGAACGTTCCATCGGTGCTCTGCAAATCTGACCTTCATAATTCATAGTTTCCCCTCCTTATCACTTTCTATAAAGCATTTTATCACAAGTGTTAGAATCTGAAAATTTTTTAATTTTTAACTTGCTTTTTAATTCTCCCTATATTATACTTAGTCTTGTAGAAAGAGCACTTTCTACAACCCCTTATTAATTATTTATACTCCCCTCAAAAGACCGATGGC